>TARA_B110000438_G_scaffold25700_1_pt1 | contig 21018 bp, 18 predicted proteins | sample TARA_B110000438 | Tara Oceans TARA_B110000438 (sample SAMEA4398413) | marine metagenome | biome: Polar Biome; feature: [MES] marine water layer (ENVO:01000295) within the mesopelagic zone...; material: water (ENVO:00002006), including particulate matter (ENVO:01000060) such as...... | reverse complement strand
CTTCTGGGTATACAGAAACCCGAGAAGTTCGGGCTCGCGTAGGGACAACGGATTTTTCAGATCAACAACTTTATTTGCTCGATCTACAAAATCATCAAGTGGCGAATTTAAATCTAAATCAGCTTCCTTCAATACAAGCCAATCCCCTGTCAGGTCAATCAGAAGATATATTTCCTGACACCGATGAAGAACAAAAAAATCGTGAACTACAATTTGTCAATCTACAATGGACACAGGACGGTAAAAAGGTTTTGTTCCAGGCAATTAGTAGAGACAACAAAGATCGTTGGCTACTTAGTTTGGATACTGAAAATCTTCAATTCACTGAGTTAACGACAGATTCAAGTCAAGAACTTAAAGAGGAAACTACTGACAGCGAGGCAATAATATCGGACCTAATGGCTCCAATCTATCTAGACTCCGATCATTTAAGACTAGTTCACCACAATCATGACCCAGCTTGGATTAATCGGCAGTTCATTAGCGCGAACTGGCTGCCAGACAACCAATCTATTTTCTTTCTTAGTGAGCAAGACGGTTATGGACATCTCTATCTATTCGATGATGCGAATAGAAACGTAAATGAAAGCTCTAAACAAATCACTCAGGGGAAATTCGAGATCCGCGAACCTACTTCCACTCGTGATGGAAAGCAAATCTATTTCCGCAGCAACATTACCCACCCAACTATCTATAACATCTATCGGCTGAATATAAATAATGAGGAAATAGAACAGATCACTTCTTTAGGGGGTATGAGCCGGTACCAATTATCACCGGACGAATCAAAACTACTTATCATACACAGCAAGGCCACACGCCCGGACGAGCTGTATGTAAGTCGCGCACGCCCCAACGCAGAGGCATCTCAAATTACTCATACCATTAGCGATGAATTCAATAACATAGCTTGGGTGGAGCCGGAATTTGTAGAAATTGCATCTTCATTTTCAGAAGATCCGATTCATTCACGCGCTTATACACCAACAGGTGATACCAATGGCAGACCTGCAGTGATTTTCATTCATGGTGCAGGTTACTTACAAAACTCTCATCAAGGATGGTCAGGTTACTTTCGCGAGTTCATGTTTCATAGCTTTCTAGTCCAGCAGGGCTATGTGGTTTTAGATATGGATTATCGAGCTTCTTCAGGCTATGGCCGGGATTGGCGCACAGCTATCTATCAGCAAATGGGGACTCCTGAAGTTCAAGATCTTGCCGACGGCATCAACTGGTTAGTTGAAAACAAGAATGTTGATCGAAGCAAAGTCTGCACCTATGGCGGCTCTTACGGCGGTTTCCTCACACTAATGGCGCTATTCAACGAACCAGACTTATTCGCTTGCGGCGCTGCACTGCGACCTGTGACAGATTGGGCCGCTTACAATCATGGATATACTTCAAATATTCTAAATATTCCTGACTTGGATCCGACCGCTTACGAGCGTAGCTCACCGATTGAATTTGCCGAAGGCTTAACTAAACCACTGCTCATAGCTCACGGGATGCAGGACAATAACGTCTTCTTTCAGGATTCAGTAAGGTTGGCCCAACGACTGATCGAACTAGAGAAAGAAAATTGGGAACTAGCTGTTTACCCAATTGAGGCCCACGGTTTTCGCGAACCAAGTAGTTGGCTCGATGAGTATCGCCGTATTTACAAACTGATAACAGACACCCTTAATAATTAACCCCAATACAACAACAGAAGCAGTTAATTGGAGAACTCCAGTAGCTAAGCTATCGCGAGTCACTGAAAAAAATGAATGAAATGCCGTCACTCAAAAAGCTGTCCAAACCAAGAACATTAGATATTAACGAAGAGGATTGCGTGACTTCTATAAAAACAAAAACCCACAACCCTAAATAACTTAAAGAAGATCTAAAAGATTAATAACAATTAGATCTTTAAGACCGCGTTATTCGAAACGTGCTTCCTGCGGCATCAATGCAGCTCTAATAATGGAGCCCCAAATTAGATTACCCACAGGATTTAAATGGAGTCCATCTTCAACGAAGATATCGGTCATCACTGTGTCATCTGCTTTCAGGAACGGATTCGCAGAATCTATGTAATAAACCAAGGAATCCTGTTTGGCGATTTCCTTGTAACCCATATTTACCTGCTGAGCATTTTTCCAGACATCAACACGAAGAGTTGATGGTTTCACAGCCATTACATAAATTCGCGTATCCGGCAGAGCTTCATGCACCTTTGCTACAATCTGTTCAAACGTTGCGATGATTTCATGCTCCGGAATACCGTAAGCCGTATCATTGTCTCCCTCGTAGATAAGAATTGCTCTTGGCCTATATTTCAGGGCAACAGCATCAAGATGATGCAGCACATCATTCATTACGCTACCACCAAACCCGCGAGGAATAACAGTCAACGGCGCCAACGCTTTTTCAGCTTGCTCATTCCATCTAGCAATACTCGAACTGCCCGTGAGCACTATGCCCCCTATCGGCGGAGAGTTCGCACGGTCTTGCCTTGCGAAGCGTTCCATGGCCTCATTCCAAACACTGGGATCAGTCCCGCGTTGCGCTGTAGCTGGTAGCGCTAAAAAAACAAAAAGTGCTGCGATGAAGCTTTTTTGAATTAATCGACTTGTGAGCTTTTTCATACCCATACCTTCTTCGTGAAGTTAAATTCTAGGAAATACGTGCATAACTGTAATTTCGATCCCTGAGTCTAATCCATGCGGCCGCCAAATTCTAACCATTGAGCCAATTCCGGACCACATTCTTTGAGTGCTAATTCAGCATAGGCAGAGCTCTGCTCTTGGCTGATTACGCCTTGCCAACGTTTATTGGTACCCTTGTGGAAGAAATTACTGGTGTCTTTCCATATATCCTGAGAGCCCCCTGGAGCCATATTCTTTGCATTTGACTTCATCGAATCAAAGGAGACACCGCCTACCAGGTCCTGCCAAATATCTTCATTCACAGAAATACCGAGATACTCGGAGATCCGCCGCATTTCGCCATCAGTATCTTTTAGTAAATCATCAAAATGAACCATTAGAATGTTTGGCAAATGTCGATACTCCCACCAGGTGGCCGCATGATGTAAATGAGACCAAAAGGGGAAGCCGTTAGTCTCCCAATCGAAAGAGGATCTACTCAACCAGTCATCAAATCCTGTGGCAATATCTTCAACTGCTTCAAGTGGAAGCGAAATTGGTGGCCCCTGCCTTCCTGGCGCATTATTCATTTCATGAATCACTTCTGGTTTCATGTTATGCCAGTGATTCCACATAGACATAAAAACATCTCTGCCATCACGACCTACAAAGATATATTTGATTTCATCTAAAAAGCGTATTCCATCTAAAGGGAGATGCGTCTTTATGTATCTTCTGTTTGTTAAACCTTCCAATTGAGCCAGGACTTCCTCAATCGGGCCGAAGTTTGCATCTAGCCATGGCGATAACTCATCTTGTGGAATAGGCGGTTTAGGTTTTTGAAACACAAGCGCAGCGCAGATGCCTTGCATCCAGGTTGTCCCCGCTTTATAGGATGTCGTGATAACAATATCATCGCTTCTCGCCTGAAAATTATCCCAGCGATTACTGTCAAACAAAGCGCTCTGATACTTCAAGGTGTATTGAGGTTTATCACTAGACATACAGAATCGTTCCTTTTTGTTTAGCTACTGGCGAAGTTTATGGTAAGCCTATTTTGGTTTCCAGTGCTTATATCGCCCAATAGAGGTCTCAATCAAAGTACTACAATTGCACTATGGATGACTCAGAGTTCAACCCTAGGCTCATTAAACAAATAATTTTATCAATCAGAAAAATAGGAAATACTTTTGGGCATTAATTTATGTCTACTGCGTGTTGCTTGAGTTTGCTGAGATCGATAATGTCCAATGCTCGCTTATGGGTGCGGGTTAGAAAGACGTTCGGTGCCATTCCCTGCTCGAAGGCTTCAAGCCAACGAGACGCGCACAAACACCACCGATCGCCCTCGGCAAGACCTGGAAATCCGAAGTCTGGCATTGGCGTTGAAAGATCATTCCCTCGAAAGCGAGAGTACTCTAGAAACTCTTGTGTTACTTGAATACAAACAGTATGAGAACCAATATCGCCATCGCTGGTATTGCAACACCCGTCTCTGTAGAAACCAGTAATAGGATCTTCGCTACAAGACATTAGAGGCTCGTCAAATACGTTTAGAGAGTCTTCCACAATTCAACCTTTTTAATTGAAATTTTACTATTCAGCCAGATCAACCCACTTCTTAGTTGTCGGGGGGTGGTACGAGTTAAATTTACTTAGAATCGTATCGATTTCAGTTTCAACAATTATCATATCTTTGTGTTGCGGTCGAATGAATCGTTCTGTCACTGCATGATCTAAATACTCAAGCAGCTTATTGTAGAAACCATTCACATTAAGAAGGCCTACTGGATTTCTATGCAGACCTAATTGCGCCCAAGTCAAAATTTCAAACAATTCTTCGATGGTCCCCAGACCTCCTGGCAAAGCGATAAACCCATCTGAAATTTCAGCCATCTTGGATTTTCTTTCGTGCATAGACTTAACTTCAATTAATTCGGTTAGACCAGAGTGAGGGACTTCAGCTCGAAATAACCCCTTTGGCAAAACTCCGATTACCGTTCCTCCAGCAGCTAGCACTGCATCAGCAATTGCTCCCATCACACCTACTCTAGCTCCGCCATACACAAGTTCAATGCCGCTCTCTACAAAAGCAGCGGCCACCCTCTGCGCCGCGTTAGCATATTCGGGGGAAGCACCATCGGCCGAGCCACAATACACACAAATCCTTTTCATCAATTCTCTTTTTGCTCCTATTCTTACGCGCCCACTTAACGTCTTAAAATTAACAACCAACGCCCTAGATGAAGGACGTTGGCGAGTGCTGCTGAGAAATAGGTCAAAGCAGCAGCTTTTAAGATCTTTCGAATGGTAGGAATTTGTTTTTCCTCAACGTATTCACCTTCCATGAGAATAGGCAGCGCCTTATTAAAACTCGCATCCCATTCTTCAGGCAAAATGATTAAATAAGCTAAAGCCCCTGCTAGTTGCAACAACAGACTCAAACCAATAACAACGCTAACGGCAAAAGGAGAACGCAATATCAGACCAATAACCGGAAAAAGCCACATAATGGCAATCCCTGCCTGGCTCAATGCATGGGCTGTAGGGAGGTACCTACTGCGAAGTTCAAATATTTTTTCTTTTCGGTGAAACTGAATTGCATGCCCCACTTCGTGTGCAGCAACAGCAACCGCAGTCAGTGACTTACCATTAAAGTTACTTGGGCTCAGCCTGACCATTTGATCTTTTGGATCAAAATGGTCCCCTAGATCTTTAGTTTCTTCGACCTTTATTCCCTCTAACTGAAACCGGTCAATTAAATGCTGTGCTAATTCCCCTCCTGTGCCTGCAATTTCTTCTACCTCTTCACCGTTTTTTCTCATTACATGACGCACCCAATAAGAAGGCACATAAACCAAAATGGCAAGAATTGCTCCGATAATAAGAAAAGGCATACGATTTGCCTTCGTGTATTCCTAGATCACACGATTAAATTTAGGTGAGGTTGATTATTTTTAACGCGGCTACTGGGCAGACCTAACTTCTTACAACTGCATTTCTCTGCACCAAAAAGCACATCCATTTCTCTGAAGCCAAGAAAACCTTCCAACACATAGACCAAAAGGTCTTCATTGACCTTTCGCCATATTTTATAAAATTCTCTAACTTTCACTATTATGACTTTCTTCCCCTCCTCCCAGTCTACTAAAACCCTTTGGCTGCTTACAGTCAGGAGTGAGTAAAAAATTAGAACTTTTTCAAAGTAGCATAGCGATCGCGGTGGAAAGTAGCATCTCCTAAAAACTGCTGCGCTACCCTGGCGCGCTTAATGAAAAACCCTATATCGAATTCATCAGTCATACCAATTCCACCATGCATTTGCACACCTTCATTACTGACAAGAAAATACACTTCAGATAATTTAGCTTTTGCGATACTCGCAAGTTCGGCAATTTCTATGCGATCTAGATCAGGATTATCCAGTGCCGCCAAGGCAGCGCGGACTATAGACTTACAAAGCTCAATCTCGCTATACATAGTTGCAGCACGATGCTGCAAACCTTGAAACGAGCCGATTAACACACCAAATTGTTCCCGCTGTTTTAGATAGTCAATAATGCGATCAAACACCTCTTGAATACTACCCAACATTTCAGCTGCTATGCCGATACGAGCAATATCTAGGACTCTATCCAAAGCTATAAAACCATTACCTTCCCCCCCGAGCATAGCATCAGAAGGAACCTTTACATTATCGAAATGCACTTGAGCAGAGTTGCGATTATCTACCATTAAGGTTCTTTTAATTTCCAGCCCTGGTGAGTCGCTATCCACCAGAAAAAGAGTAATACCATTCTCATTGTCGGTTTCCCCGGCGGTTCGCGTTGCTACAATCAGCTTGTCCGCCACATGACCATCGAGCACAAAGGTCTTCTCACCCTGAATCAAATAAATTTCGTCAGTTTTGGTTGCTGTTGTCGTGATATTAGAAGGAGAGTGTGTCGCCTGCTCATCTAGCGCCAAGGCAAGCAACAGCTCACCCGCTATGATTTTCGGCAGTAGTTCTAGTTTTTGCGACTCTGAGCCGATTTCATTCATTGCTGTTGCCCCAATCAACACACTCGGTATCAAAGGTGAACTGGCGAGGGTACGCCCTGACTCTTCCAAAACAACGCCAAGACCACTATATCCAAAATTGAAACCGCCATAGGCTTCTGGCACTGCGATACCCGCCCAGCCAAGTGAAAGCATTTGCTGCCAGACTTGCCTATCGAAACCTATTTTATCATTTGTATCTCGTAGTTTTCTTAAAACAGATAATGGCGAACTTTGTTGGCAAAAGTTCTTCGCCGAGTCTTTCAACATCTGTTGATCTTCATTTAACACTAACGCCATCACTAAACCCTTAACATTTGATCTATTTTTTCCCCGGGGCCTTTCTTAGCCTTTCGCTGTCACTGATTAGTCTTGCTCATGCTTAAAATATCAGGCAAACCTAGAACCCGTTTTGCGATAACATTTAGTTGTACTTCCGAAGTCCCACCTTCGATGGAGTTTGCTTTGGAACGCAGCCATTCTCGTGTGACTAACAACTCTTCGGCGTTAAAGCTTTCACCTTCCCAACCTAGACTTTGACTACCTAATGCCTTCATTAATATTTCATAACGGCGCTTATTTAATTCACAACCATAATTTTTCAACATCGATGAAGTGGCATTTGGCCCCTGGCCTTGTTTAGATTCTTCAATTGAGCGTTGAGAAGTTAGCATGAAAGCGGTGGAATCGATTTTAAACTGGGCGATTTCATCCCTTAGAACCGGATCCGAAAGCTTGCCTTTATCTCCTCTATAATGCATCGCTGCACCCTCAAGACTTGCAACGGTGGACGTCGTCCCTCCACGATCAGATTGACCGCTGGCAAGCCCAAAACTAGAGATCATTGTTCGCTCATGTTGCAGCAAGCGTTTTGCAATAGTCCAGCCGTCATTAAGCCGGCCGACCAGGTTGCTCGCTGGCGCTTTCACGTCATCGAAAAATGTTTCACAGAATGGAGACGCTCCACTGATTAACTGAATTGGTTTTGTGGTAATTCCTTCGCTTGCCATATCAAATAGAATAAAACTGATGCCGGCATGCTTTGGCACGTCAAAATCTGTTCTGACTAAACAAAAAATCCAGTCGGCTTTATCAGCATAAGAGGTCCAAACTTTGGATCCATTAATAACGTAATGATCACCTTGTAATTCAGCTTTCGTTTTTAAACTAGCAAGATCGGACCCAGAACCTGGCTCTGAATATCCCTGGCACCATCGAATTTCACCACGAATGATTTTAGGTAGGTGCTCAAGTTTCTGTTCATGGTTTCCATATTCCAGTAGAACCGGACCTAACATACTAATGCCAAAACTCGTTAGCCCTGGCCTGGCATTAATGCGCCGAAGCTCTTCATTGAGAATAATAGTTTGTTCTTTATTGAGTCCACCTCCACCATATTCTTGAGGCCAAGTTGGGCAGGTCCAGCCTTTTTCTGCCAATCGATCCAACCACACCTTGCTTTCCGGGTTCTCGTAATGCGGCCGACGCCCGCCCCAAACAATTTCTTCCTGAACCATTGCAGTGCGCATCGATGGGGGACAATTTTCTTCCAACCAAACGCGGGCTGAAGAGCGAAAATCATCTAGTGCTTGCATCTGACTATCCATAATTTAGCCACTTACCAGGACTTGCCTGCCTTTAACTTTGCCTGCTTTAAGATCAATCAGTGCTTCATTAGCTTCAGCTAGTGGTCTTTCCGTAATTTCAATCGGTGCGATCTTGCCGTCTCGAACCATGGCCATTAAGTCTGACATGTCTTGTAGGCTACCAACATAACTGCCTTGTATGATTCGTGCATTCATTGGGATAAAGGGAATTGGCATCGATAAAGCACCACCATACAGTCCAATAATTATTAGCATTCCACCTTTGCGTAAACAACTTAAACCATAATTGACGCTTGCCTCTGCACCAACAAAATCTAGCGCCGCATAGGCCCCTCCGGTACTTTTTCGAATTGCTTTTGCTGTTTGTGAGTCTGAAGAATTAAATGTCCGCATGACTCCCAGTTCTTCCGCCGCTGCCAACTTTGCATCGTCAATATCAACTACGATGGGGTCGACTCCTAGCGCATGAGCAATCTGAATTGCCATCATGCCAACACCACCGGCACCAATGATGACTAATTCTTCTCCTTCCTGCAGATCACCGACTTTTTTCAGCGCTCCATAGGCTGTCAGACCAGAGCAAGCGTAGGTTGCTGCCAAAGATTCTGAAGTATCACCTTTATCAAAAAGGTAACGACTGTGTGGTACCAATACATGATCAGAAAAACCTCCTGCGCTCATTATTCCTAGTGCCCGCCCAGGGGTGCAAATGTGCTCTTCGCCTCGTTTACAGAAGGAGCACTCACCGCAACCAATCCATGGAAATACAACTCTGCGATCACCGATCGAAACGCCTTCTGCTTCAGGTCCTTTCGCAATGACCTCGCCAAATATTTCGTGACCTAACACCATCCCTTCACGACCCACTTCCAATTGCTTACCACCGCCTAACTCAAACACTCCATCGTGCATGTGAATGTCCGAATGGCAAACTCCGCAGGCAAGAGTTTTGATCAGTACTTCCGCTCCTTGAGGTACCGGTGTAGCAGTTTCAATTTCAACCAGTGGGGCCCCTGGGGCAGCGGTTTGATAAGAGATCATTGCGCTGTACTCCTTTCTTTATCCCACTGAGCGAAGGTTTTACCTTCCTCTGCAAGTTGCTTGAGCAACGGCGCCGGATTCCAATACTGCTCACCGTACTTATCTCGGAACTCGCATATTTTTTCATAAACATTTTTTAATCCAACTGAATCGGCATAATGCATGGGTCCGCCCTTAGCGACCGGAAAAGCGTAACCATAGATATACACAACGTCGATGTCGCTAGCTCTTTGTGCGATGCCTTCCTCAAGTATTTTAGCGCCTTCATTGATTAGAGGATAAAAACAGCGGGCAAGAATTTCATCATCAGATATGTGAGCTTGTTCAACATCGAGCTTGTCCGCTTCTTCCTTTATAAGCGCTTCCACTTCCGGGTCCGACATTCGACGGCGAGTCTCTGGATCATATTGATAAAAACCCGAACCAGTCTTCTGACCATATCTGCCCATTTCAACAAGCATTGTTCCCATGCGATAAAGCTTGGGGTCATCGGGAAGGTCAGTTCTACCTTGGCGGGCTTTATAGCCCACATCCAGGCCAGCAAGGTCACTCATCGCCAATGGACCCATTGCCATGCCGAAGCCTTCGAGTGCACCATCGACTTGGGCTGGTGTGCAGCCATCTAACAACAGCATTTGGGCTTCGCGACCATAGCCGCCCAACATCCGATTACCAATAAATCCATAGCACACCCGCGAGAGCGCGCAAACTTTTCCAATCTTTTTACCAATCTGCATAACCGTAGCGAGCACATCGTCGGCAGTCTTCTCCCCACGAACTACTTCCAATAATTTCATCACATTTGCGGGACTGAAAAAATGCATGCCGACGACGTCCTCCGGCCGAGCTGTTGCTTCAGCAATTGCATCTACATCCTGATAAGAAGTGTTAGTGGCTAAAATCGCTCCCGGTTTACAAGCTGCGTCTAACTTCGCAAAGATTTCTTTCTTTAAATCCAGATTTTCAAAAACTGCCTCAATGACTAAATCCACATCACCGATATCACCATAATCAGTAGTTCCAGAAATCAGACCAATACGCTGTTCCATTTTATCTGCCGGCAGTTTGCCTTTCTGAACAGTGATAGCGTAATTTTTACGGACAATACCAAGCCCACGCTCCAAAGCCTCATCGTTTATCTCTACAAGAATTACAGGAATACCTACATTCGCAAAACACATGGCGATACCCCCACCCATGGTACCGCCACCGAGTATGGCTACTGATTTAATCGGTCGCAGCGCGGTATCTTTTTCCAGATCTTTTATTTTTGCAGCTTGCCTTTCCGCAAAAAAGATATGGCGCATGGCAGCAGATTCAGGTGAGCTTACTAACTCCTTAAACAACTCTCGCTCTCTAATCAATCCTTCATCAATAGGCAACTCAACTGCAGCCTGCAAACAAGAGACTATTCTGTCCTGAGCAATCTGCCCCCGTGCTCTTTTCGCAAGTCGCTTTCGAGCACCTTCAAAAAAGTCAGATTCAATAGTAGAAGAATCTATAGTGATATCGCGAATACGTTTGAGTGGAGCACCTGACTCTACAAGATGTTTGGCATAGCTAATAGCGCCAGCAAGCAGGTCACCTCCTTCAACAACTTCATCCACCAACCCCATATTGTTAGCTTTCTGCGCAGAGACTGGGTTACCACTAGTAATCATATCGAGTGCTGCTTGGACACCTGCAATTCTTGGGACACGCTGGGTTCCTCCAGCACCAGGTAACAGGCCTAGCTTAACTTCTGGAAGACCAACTTTAGCCGAAGCAACTGCACAGCGATAATGGCAAGCTAGAGTGACCTCGAATCCACCACCGAGTGCCGTACCGTGGATTGCAGCAACAACTGGTTTAGTTGAGTTTTCAATTGCAGTCAGGACATCGGGCAAGCCAGGCTCCTTGGGGGGCTTACCAAACTCGGTGATATCAGCTCCAGCAATAAATGTACGCCCATCACAGCACAATATGATCGCTTCGGACGCATCTTTCTGCGCAGTGTTTACCGCATCAAGAATACCTTCCCGCACAACTTGAGCAAGCGCATTAACTGGTGGATTGTTAACTGTAATAATTCCGATATTTGCTTGTAATTCATAGCTAACTACTTGTGACATAATTTTTCCTTTCTTAACTTTCCAATATTCTCAAATTCTTAATTCACAATTCTTAAACGCGCTCAATAATTGCTGCAACGCCCTGCCCTATGCCAATACACAAACTTATTGCGGCATAGCGACCTTGCATTCGTTCAAGCTGGCGAGTAGCTGTAATTGCAATTCTGGCACCAGAAGCACCAAGCGGATGTCCAACCGCAATCGCGCCTCCATTAGGATTTACTCTTGCATCATTAAAATCCACTTTAAGCATACTCAGGCAACCTAGTACTTGCGGTGCGAAGGCTTCATTTATTTCAATGATATCAATGTCGCTTAGGGAAAGGTCTGCGCGGGCCAAAGCCTTTTGAATTGCAAACACCGGACCAAAGCCCATAACGCGAGGTTCTACTCCAGCCACTGCTCCTGCGATTATTCTAGCTTTAGGGGCAACGCCATATTTTTCGCCGATAGCCTGATTGCCGACAATTAATGTGGCGGCTCCATCATTTATCCCAGACGCATTTCCAGCAGTCACGACGCCATCTGCAAACAAAGCCTTTAGGCCTGCTAAGGATTCTGCTGTCGATTGAGGACGGGGATGTTCATCTGCGTCAACCATCACAGGCGGCTTCTTCCGGCCCTGAGAGACTTCAATAGGAATTATTTCACCGTCAAAAAAACCCTCCGCTCTAGCCGTTTCAAATTTCGCTTGGGAAGCTGCGGCGAAAGCGTCTGCCTCTTCTCTCGAAATAGTTAGATCACTGGCTATGTTGTCAGCTGTCTGTGGCATTGTATCGTTGCCGAAAACGGCAGCAAATGCAGGATTAGTAAAACGAGCTCCTAATGTACTGTCGGCAATCTCCTGGCTGCGATCATAGGCAGATTTAGCCTTACTCATCACTATCGGAGCGCGGCTCATAGACTCTACGCCGCCGGCCAAAAATAAATTTCCCTCTCCTACTTTGACAGCCCGCGCCGCATCCAAAGTCGCTGCCAAACCAGAGCCACATAGTCGGTTGACAGTTTGCCCACCTACTTCCACTGGCAAACCAGCACGCAATAAAGCAAAGCGCGCTACATTTCGGCAGTCTTCACCGGCACCGTTGGTATTTCCCATGATCGCGTCTTCGTATGCTTCGGCAGGGAAATCGTTTCTTTCTACTACCGATTTAATTGTGTGAGCCAAAAGGTCATCCGGCCGGACAGAGGAAAGAGCACCGGCATGGCGCCCGAAGGCAGTTCGCCCGCCATCATAAATATACGCATCGGATATGTCAGACATAGCGTTTCTCGATTAGGTAATTAAACTTACTAAAACATTAGTTCCACTTGCACTCATTACAGTCCCTGTTCGAGCTAGTCGAGCCGAATTTTCCGCCTTTTTTATATGTCGCGTACTGAGAGCGCGAAGCATCGATGGGAAAACAACAAAGGGTCAGCATTCTATCATGTCATTCGAAAAAAACGGGAGCTTATGGTAGGTTAGCCGCTCGTTTTTTAGGGGACAGACATGATTAGAGATCAGGAAACACTAAACCACCTCATCGATTTAATTGATCGTTTTGTGCGAGAGCGTCTAGTGCCACGAGAAAAAGAGCTTGAAGAAACAGGTAAGCTTCCTGACGATATTCTGGCAGAGATGAAGGAACTTGGATTGTTCGGCCTTACTATACCTGAGCAATATGGAGGATTAGGCCTAACCATGGAAGAAGAGATCCTGATTGCCTTTTCTTTGGGTCGAACTTCTCCAGCATTTAGATCAGTAATGGGCACAAATAATGGCATCGGCTCGGCCGCTATTGTTTTTAATGGCACTGAAGAGCAAAAGCAAAAGTATCTGCCTAAATATGCCAGCGGGGAATGGATAAGTTGTTTTTGTTTAACTGAACCGGAAGCCGGCTCCGATGCAGCAGCGCTGAAAACTTCTGCTGTTCGCGATGGTGATTGTTATATCCTAAATGGTACCAAGCGCTACATTACGAATGCCAAAGTAGCCGACACTTTCAATGTAATGGCACGCACTAATCCTTCAATTAAAGGCGCGCGTGGCATCTCTTCCTTTATAGTTGAACGTGATACTGCAGGTATAACCCTTGGAAAAGTTGATAAGAAAATGGGGCAATCCGGATCGATGACTTGTGATGTTATTTTCGAAGATTGCCGGGTACCTGCTGAAAACATTATTGGTGAAGAAGGCGAAGGATTCATTACTGCCATGAAGGTACTCGATCGTGGCCGCCTGCACATCTCCGGAGTCAGTGTCGGAGTTGCAGAACGGCTTATTAATGACGCTCTCGACTATGCAATTCAAAGAAAACAATTTGGCCGACCTATTGCGGACCAGCAATTGATACAAGCAATGTTTGCAGATTCACAAACAGAAACTTACGCGGCTAAATGCATGACTCTAGAAACGGCCAGAAAACGTGATGCAGGTGAAGACGTCAGTACTGAGTCATCTGCATCCAAATTATTTGCAACTGAAATGGTTGGACGAGTTGCTGACCGCTGCGTCCAAATTCATGGTGGCGCAGGTTATATGTCAGAATACTCTGTTGAACGCTTCTATCGTGATGTGCGCTTATTTCGTCTCTATGAAGGTACCAGTCAAATTCAACAGCTCATTATCGCACGCAACATGATCAAAGGAGCTAAATAAGATTCACTGAAGCTTTAGTTTCCTCTAGCTAGGTGTTGCTGGAACCACGCTACAGAGGCATTGGCAGCCCAAACTGCATCGTCACCCCGAAATCCATGCCCGGCCCCTGGGATGGTAATAAAATTTGAAACAATAGACTGTTTTTCAAATTCTGCTTGCATAATTTCGGAGTGGCTAATGGGAACTAAATCATCGGCATCACCATGAATGAGCAAAGTCGGCGGATCACCAGCATCAGCATGTAGGATAGGAGAAATTGCTGCAGCATTTGCCTGAGGAAAATCCAAAGCAGGGAATCGATCATTTGGACCGGCTATCTCTCGCAAATCCACTGGCGGAAAATAAGCAACAATAGCGGCGACGTCATTGCTCTGACGCATTACTTCTTCCCGCGCGTTCGGATCACCTTGATCAGAATCTAAACCTAACATTAAAGACAAGTGCCCACCGGCGCTGCCACCGGTAACACCAATTCGGTCTGCATCGATTCCATGTTGCCCTGCATGCATCTTAATGTGACGTATGGCGCGACTGACATCAGCATAGGCATCTGGCACGTGATATCGAGGGGCACTGCCATGATGCACAGGGATCAATGTAAATCCAGCATCAAGGAAATGAGAGAACTGTTCAACACGAGATTCTGGTGGAGACCAACGAGAGTACCAACCACCACTGACCATAAATACCACAGCAGCGCCATTTGCATTGCCTGGGGTGATAACATCATAGACCAATGCCATACCGTCTTTATGCCCGTATACAACATCTGCCTTAATGCTTGTATCCGCCAAGCTCGTGAGGCTTGAAACCATGAAGGTAATAGCCACTAATAGTTTTATTATTTTCTTCATAAGTAATTCCTATTAATTTTCTCTTAGCAAGTTACCTGGTGAATACTGATCGGTTAATTCGCGGCGACTCATATCCCAGTCAACTCGAGTGGTCAATCTCCGAGGGTAGTCCGTTAAAGATATTCCAAATTTTTCCAAAGAGGGCGCTATGCGCCGTGATGCCTCTACGAGCTCACCGCGAGGCGGCAGCGTGTTTAGTGTAGCAATAATAATCCGATTACCAGAAGTTGGTAATTTGAAATTGTAAAATTCACCAAAAGAGCGCTGATAAGTGACTGATTCATGATCATACAGGCGCGAAGTAGAAAAAGTATTTGCGACTAGAACACTATCTTCAGTCATTATCGTTTTTACTTCTTCAAGAAACTCTCGCGTTAACATGTGTTCAGGAATGTAATCTCCGCTAAAGGCATCGAGCACGATGTAATCATAAGTTTCGCCGCGAATACCCGCCCGCTTAATGAATGGCCTGCCATCATCCACATGGGCTTTCATATTATCGGTGTCACTATAGTAAAAATACTCTTCAGCTACGTTTACCACAGCCTCATCAATTTCAATAACATCAATTTTCGCATCCGGATACAACTCTGCAAATGTCATAGGAATTGACCCACCGCCTAAGCCGATAACCAAAATACTCTCTGGTTCTGGCTGAAGTAAAAGCCCAACAAAACTCATTCGAGTGTAATCGAAAACTAGTTGGTCTCGATCGTTCATCATCATGCAGGTTTGATTGCGATCACCACGGTGTACATTGAATAACAGACACCGACGCTCACCGACTTGTGTCACGGTAATATCACGATATTTGGAACGTGCTTCATGAATAGTTTCTGCCACAACCGCAGTAGTCATAAAAGCAAAGACTGCCGGCCCAGCTAGAACCTTTAAAATTAGATTAAGCACGCTTTTTCGCATAACTAGGATTTGGACTCCTTGTGTTTGGATTCTGCAAATAATCAGAGAGCAAAATAGCACATCCCGCAAAAATTAAAGCGATCACAGAACCCCATAATATCTGATTTACTTCAAACCATAGAACGAAATAAAAGCTCGTTCCTAAAGTTCCGGCAGCACTACCAAGCGTAGATATAAAATAAAGTAGTCCAGCCATTTGACCACTGTCTTTTTCACTTTCCACCATCAATCGCACCGAATAAGGCGAAATCATTCCCAATATGCTCGTTGGAATAAAGAAAAGAAATATAGACGCAAATAAAGAACCATATCGCGGATCTTCTATAGCGAGAAAAATAGGCTCCATAATGAAATCGGCAAAAAAGATGACAGGGAGCGAGAAGACGGCAGCACAGATAAAAAACAACGCATAAGTATTGGCACTGGGGTTGCGGGTCGATAAGCGTCCGCCAAGCAAATACCCTAACGCCAGCGCCAGCATAAAGATAGTAATAATACTTCCCCAAACGGAGAGGCTACCGCCAAAATACGGCGACAGGATTCGGGCGCCCAGCATCTCTATAGTCATTATGCAAAAGCCACTAACAAAGGCCATGCTGGCTATAATTGCGCGGGGCAATACTCTAGCTTGCTTGTCACTCACTACCAGTTCTTCATCAGTCTTGTTATTTACGAGAGCGCTAAAGTAACATCGTAAGCCCCGGATTTAAATGGCTTTTGGGCCAAAGAAGCAGAGAGTTGTTGCTGCTAGCGAAATTCGGCCTGCGTCTCTATTTCTGACTGGCCCCCAGACTACGACCACCATCTAGAGCGATGACTTGACCGGTCATGTATTTAGCGGCATCTGAAGCCAGAAATATCGCAAGTCCAGCCATATCAAAGGGATTTCCGATTCTTCCCAAAGGGTTTTCCCCTTCGATTTTATCGCGAAAATTTTTCAACATATAACCCATCATCTGACTCTCGAATGGACCAGGTGCTATCGCGTTCACAGTAAGTCCTTTCGGCCCGAAACGAACAGCTAAATTCTTAGTTAGAAAATGTACTGCAGCCTTGCTCGCACCGTAAGCAAAATTGTCTGTACTGGAAACCCTTAAGCCGTCAATCGAACCAATATTAATCACCCGGCTAGGATTTTCTTGGGAGGCGTTTTTTAATAACAAAGGCATTAAGTCCCGAGTCAACGTAAAAATCGCTTTTACATTAATATCCATCACTTTGTCATAACCTTCGTCAGGGTATTCCTCATAAGCTGCTCCCCAAGCTGCACCTGCATTGTTCACCAGAATGTCGAGCTTAGATTCTCGTTCTTTAATTTCTCCGATAAACAAATTCCTACCTTCCTGGGTAGATAGGTCAGCAGGAAAAGCAATGCATTCACCTTTCTCAGATAGCTCCTCCGCAGTTTCTTTGCAAGCTTCAGCTTTACGAGAGGATATATAAGTTTTTACACCATTTTCCACATATCCCTGGGCAATCATTTTTCCGATGCCGCGGGACCCCCCGGTAACGATCGCAATCTTACCTGCAATAGAAAATAAATCGTTCGACTGAAAAGACATTGCGTTCCCCTTAATCAGTTATTTTACCAGCAATAATCATTTCGCACATTTTTTGCAACACATGCGCCTTCTCTAGAAACCCGGCGAATCGTTGATCTTTAGTGTGCCCATGGTAGTACCGGTAATAAATTTGTTGTCCGATGACACATAAGCGAAATAAGCCAAAACAAAAATAAAATGGGAAATGTTCTACTGATAGCCCTGTTCGCTCTTGGAAGCGATTTATAATTTCCACTCTTCGCGGCGCGCCTTCAATATCGGAAGGCATGGTGCGCGCTTCACGAAAAAAATCGGGATCAGATGTCTGAACCCAATAACCCAAGGTACAACCAAGATCCATTAATGGATCACCAACTGTCGACATTTCCCAGTCCAATACACCAATAACTTGCAGCGGATCTTCTGCATCGAAAATAACGTTGTCTAGTTTGTAGTCATTGTGAATAACGCTGGCCTTTTCACTCTCAATAGGCATATTGTCATTTAGCCATTTGATAGTGTTATCACAATTCACCGTGTCCGGAGTGACTGCATTCTCCCAGCGACGACTCCAACCTTCTACTTGACGTCGAACATAGCCTGTAGGCTTGCCGAAGTTATCGAGACCTGCTTCTTTCAAATTAACTGAATGCAAGTCACCCAGCACATCAAAGAAGTTTAAAAGTTGTTGTCGAATTTGATCTGGGCTCAAGTTTAGATTAGAAGGATATTCTCTGCGTATCACCAGTCCTTCAATGTAATTCATCAAATAGAAATCAGAACCTAACACGCTATGATCATTACAGAAATGAATCGGGGCGGGGCCATAGGAATAAACATTCTTTAGGGCTGAAAGGATTTTGTATTCACGAGACATATCATGAGCAGATTTAACTTTGCTTCCAAACGGCGGCCGCCTGAGCACCCATTGCTCACCTCCACTTGATAGCAAATAAGTAAGATTTGAATGGCCGCCTGGAAACTGAGAAACTTCTAGCGCAGAGACATTAATGCCAAGAATAGGCTCTAAATGCTGCTTCAGTGCATCCAGATTTAATTCTTCCCCGGCTCTAATGCTTCCCGCTTTATCGACTAATTCGTCCGCGCTCACTTTACCTTCCTAGTTTCGATAGCCCATTAACGGTAGGTCACCAAATGTTGCATGCCCTTTTTTTCCAAATGCGGCAGGCTATTAAATTGAGTGAGAGAGAGCTTACCATTTCCGTAGCGCACCCGAGTAACAGAACTATTATGCACCATCCAATTAGTGGCGATCACTTGTTCATCTGGAAAACCAAGTACCCTCTGCAGTGCCATGGCGATAACTCCACCAGAAGTAGAAATAAGAATCCGGCTACCACTAGCATGTCTAGACATTATTTCATCTAAGGCACTGTAGACGCGATTCTGAAAGTCTTGCCATGCTTCATATTCAGCATCCTGATCCGCGGGTTCAAGTTCATTGCGGATCCATTTTGATGTAGCTGCCTCAAAAATTTTCTGAAATACCTTTTCATCCTTGATTGGCAACTCAATGTCATGCTCAGAATTATGGTTTCTCAAAAAAATCTTCAATAGTGGATCTGCATTGTATTCATTCAAGCCACGGTGAGTGTTCGCTTTTTCTGGTTTTCCTTTTATCAAGGCCATGAGCTCTCGAGCGGTTTCTTGTTGCCGCAGCAAGGATCCACAATAGATGTAGTCAAATTCTTCACCAAGGGATTGCAAATGAAGCGCCAGGATTCGAACCTGTTCTATACCAAGATCACTTAGCTTATCGTAGGATTTCTGACCGAACGACGCCTGTCCATGTCGAACAAAAATAAGTTCACTCATGACACTGTTCCGATGTAACCAAAATTAGACTAGAGAGAGGCAAATCGCTCTGTGTGATAGTCAGCATTACCAAACATAATATCCAAAGCAGTAACTCGCTTAAACAAATGCCCCACATCGAGCTCATCTGTCATGCCAATCCCACCGTGAATCTGAATTGATTCCTGACCAACTTTACGAATCGCTTCCCCGACTCGACTCTTAGCAGCAGATACTGCTTTGGTTTTTTCCAAATCACTTTCAGCGCTGTCTAATCTCATTGCAGCCATCACTACAATAGACCGCGCCAACTGGCATTCAATAAACATATCAGCCATGCGGTGCTGAAGGGCTTGAAAGGTGCCGATAGAAGTACCAAATTGTTTGCGCGTTTTGCTGTACTCTACGGTTTTTTGCAAAAGTAACTCCATTGCGCCAACCGCTTCGGCACTTACACTAACGGTGGCCCGATCGATGATTTTTTGCAATGCCGATAGCGCACTCCCTGCATCACCTAATCGACTGCTAGCCGGCACGCTTACATTATCTAGCACAATTTCTGAAGATTTTTTACCATCGATGTTCGTAAATGAATTGATTACTAAACCCTCACTAGCCGCATCCACCAAGAAAATCGAAATTCCATCTACGTCAATGTCCTCGCCAGACTCACGAGCAACCACAAGTAGTTGATCAGCATTCGATCCGTTTAATACGGCGATCTTCTTCCCATTGATAAGAACCTTATCTCCCTGCACAGTCGCGGTCGTTCCAACCTTAGCGAGATTAAACCGGCTACCCATTTCTGCATAAGCACAGGCCAGCTGTAACTTACCTGTCACTAGGCGCTCTAGCAGTTCTGATTTTCGTTCTCCATTGCCAAGCTCGCTGATTAATCCTCCACTTAACACCGCAGTTGCAATAAAGGGCTCTACGAGGTTCGCTTTACCAAACTCCTCCATCATTACGATTAAATCGACGGCAGAGCCACCAAGACCACCATCTTCTTCGGTAAATGGCACTGCCAACCAACCAAGCTCCGCAAACAACTGCCAATTCTCTTTGCTATACCCGTCATCACTCTCAATAATCTTGCTACGCGTTTTGAAGTCATAGCTCTTCTGTACAAATTTTTGTACAGAATCCTGCAGCATTTGTTGTACTTCTGAATATGAAAAATCCACTGTAAAACCTCGTTTATTCCCTAGTCTTCTAGAGAAGTTCGTTTAAATCTATGCCTATAAACCCAAGACCGCTTTGCAAATAATATTGCGCTGAATTTCATTTGAGCCTCCATAGATGGAAGCTTTTCGGTTATTAAAATAGGTCAGAGCTGCTGCTGCCGAATTGCCAGGCCCTAGAGGCGTGCCTTGAAATCCGTCTTCAAATTGCTCAGGGACATAAGGCAGGCAGTGGTAGCCCGCAAGCTCCACAAAGGTTTTATCAATTCTCTGAGCCAATTCAGTGCCTACAATTTTCAGAATCGACGACTCAGGTCCCGGTGCCTTGCCCGTAGATATCGATGCTAGAGTCCGCAGCTCTGCATACTCGAGCGCTTGCAACTCTATTTCTATTGACGCTAGTTTGTTACGGAAGCCTTGGTTATCCATCATGCTGTTACCGAAACCATCATCAGTTTCGCCAGCAATACGTTTCAAGGCACGCAGACGACGCTTGCCTCGGGGCACTCCTGCAATATTTGTTCTCTCATGGGTTAGCAGTACTTTCGCGTAGGTCCAACCTTTGTTCTCCTCACCGATCAAATTTTCAGCAGGAACACGCACATCATCGAAAAACACTTCATTCACTTCTGGTTGCCCGT
>TARA_B110000438_G_scaffold23289_1_pt1 | contig 21140 bp, 21 predicted proteins | sample TARA_B110000438 | Tara Oceans TARA_B110000438 (sample SAMEA4398413) | marine metagenome | biome: Polar Biome; feature: [MES] marine water layer (ENVO:01000295) within the mesopelagic zone...; material: water (ENVO:00002006), including particulate matter (ENVO:01000060) such as...... | reverse complement strand
GCTATAATTATGTGATATGGAAAAAAACAGTTTTATACCCTCAAAAGACAGGGAAATTAAATATTTTGCCCCTTAGCTTAGATGTATCTGTTGACGTTCCAACAAATAAAAGAGATTTTTTCGGAAATAGAATTTATACTCAAGTCCCCAAAACTGTTACAGCAGGTAAAAGAGAAATCAATGTTTTGGCTTTACCGAAAAATGCTCCTGATAATTTCGGTGGGGCTGTAGGTGAGTTTGATATTGAATTAACTAGCACAAAAACGGAGCTTAATGCTTCGGAATCATTACAGGCTACTTTAAAAGTTAAGGGAGACGGAAATTTAAAATTATTTTCATTACCTAACTTAAAGACACCTAGTTCGCTTGAAAAATATGATCCTGAATACAAAGAAAATGTTAAAACAAAAATAAGAGGAATGTCAGGTAATATTTCGGATACCTACACTTTAGTTCCACAGTTTAAAGGAAAGTATCCAATATCCTCAGTTGAGTTTGTATATTTTAGTCCCAAAAGTAAGTCCTATAAAACTATCTTATCGAACCAGATAATTATAAATGTTTTAGAGGGCCCTTCTTCTTTTGACATGAACAACAATGACACAGCGTCTTCCAACAGTATTGTTAACAAAATATCTAAATCTAAAAATCAATTTAAGTTTTTAAAAACTAAGTCAAATTTAATTTCATTGGAATCGAGAAATTTTATTTTTTCAACTGCTTTTTATTTACTTCTTTTATTTCCAATTTTAGTTATTCTTTTGGTTTTAGTTTTCTTTAAATCTAATAAAAACACTAAATCAGACTTAAAGGGCTATAAGTCAAGAAGAGCCAATAAATTGGCAAAAAAATATTTGTCAGATGCAAAAATCAGTTTAAAAAAGAAAGATCTTTTTTATATAGCTCTTGAAAAAGCATTACATAATTTTTTAAAATCGAAACTTTCAATAGAAACTTCTGACTACACTAAAGAGAAGATCATTGGATTAATGACAGAAAAAAATATTGAAAGTAAATCAATTAAATTATTTATTAAGTTAATTGAGAATTGTGAATATGCAAGATATACACCAGCTTCAAATGTCGCTATTAATAATGATTATGAGGATGCGGTAAATGTAATTTCCGAGATCGATAATCAAATTTAAAACAATGAAAAAGATACTTATTTTAATTTATTTGATCAGTTCATCTTTTGGATTTTGCCAAATTAAAGGGGAAGAAAATTTTAATAATGGAATAACTTTTTATAACGAAGGCAGATATTTGGAAGCGATTGATGAGTTTAAATTAATTATAGAAAATGGGGAACACTCAGCTGCATTATATTTTAATTTAGGGAATTCGTATTATAAAATTAATGATTTAGCAAACAGTATATATCATTATGAGAAAGCATTAAAATTAATGCCAAATGACAGCGACGTTTTAAATAACTTGTCTTACTCACAAAACATGTTGATAGATAAAGTTGAGAAATTACCTATTAATCAAGTTTCAGAATTTTTCAATTTAATTTCTAATATCTTCACTATCAATCAGTGGTTAATTTTCGGGATAGTACTATTGTATCTTTTTTTGGGATCCTTTTTTCTTTATTATTTTAATAATAGAACAACATTAAAGAAAAATTACTTTACTCTTTCAGTTTTATTAAGTTGTCTTTCAGTTATTTTTATTTTTAATGGGATATATAAATTTCAAAATCAAAAAAGTATTGTCAATGCGATAATTTTTGAAAAAAAGATTGACTTTAGAACTGAGCCTAACTTTAGAAGTGAAGTGCTTTTTAATTTGCATGAGGGAACTAAAGTTAATGTAAAAGAAGAGTTAAATGAATGGACTCTAATCCAAATTTCAGACGGTAATACGGGTTGGATAGAATCTCAATCAATCAAAAAACTTGATTGATTCTTTATTTGAATTAAAAAAAGCAACAAGCATATCTCCAATATCTTTTATTTTTCCATAGAAAAAAGATGAATCTAAATTGGAACTTTCGTATAATGAAATAGAGGAATTCAAGCTTTCAAAAAAAACGAAGCATAATGAAAGCATCAATGTGAATTTAAAAGCCCCAAAAACCCCGCCTAAAACCTTATTAGCAAATCCTAAAAACACCATTTTAAGAACTTTAGTTAATCCTTTTGCAATCACTGAAATAAGAACAATTATTAATAAGAAAGTAAATGCAAATGATGCTATTTTTAGGTAATTTTCATCAATACTTTCTATCAGCTCAGGAAAATTTTTAGAAAAAAACAAAAAGGTAAAATCAGAAAATTTAATAGAACCGATAAGCCCCAATACAAGTGCAATAATTGAAGAGAGCTCCATGACTAAGCCTTTACTATATCCTCTTATAAATCCAAAGACAAGTAAACAAGCAACAAAAATATCTAAGTAATTCAATATTTTTTTTACAAATATAAGTATATTGTTTCTTTGTGAATTAACTAAATAATGAAGAAACAAAATATTTTAAAAAATAGATGGGATCAAACTTTAATGCTTTTACGTAATAAATTTAATGATGGCCAAGATTTAGATATTGAAGGAGTAATTTATTTAATTGGATTACAAGAATTAGGAGAGACAGATTCTAAATTTAAAAAAGACCAAAAAATAGATTTGATGCATATAGCTATTTGTAGACTCTTAGAGCCTTTTGGTTATTATCAGTTCAGTCATATGGACGAGGAAGGCTGGCCTCACTATAAAGCTTTAACCAAGCTTCCTAATTTAAAATCTGGAGAGCAAACCCTTTTAATGAAAGAGGCTATAGTAAATTATTTTTTGGAAAAACAATTAATACAATAGTTAAAACGTTATTTTTGAATAATAATTATATTGATGATATCCCAAATCGAAAAGAAAATTAAGGAAGCGTCTGCTTTTAAGGCTAAAGATTTAAAAGAATTAGAAGACTTTAGGATAAAATTTTTAGGAAAAAAAGGGCATATATCTTATTTTTTTTCTGAATTTAAAAAAGTTAATAGTTTAGAAAAGAAAGCCTATGGACTAGCAATAAATCAATTAAAAAAAATTACACTTCAAAAACTTGAAGATTTCAAGTCTAAATCAAACTCTGAAAATAATTTAAATAGTAAAATAGAAGATTTGACTAGGCCTGTCTCTTTACTAGAGCTAGGGTCAAGACACCCTATTTCAATAATAAGAGATAAGATTATAGATATTTTTTATAAGATTGGATTTAATATTTCAGAAGGGCCCGAAATGGAAGATGATTGGCATAATTTTACAGCCCTAAATTTACCAGAACATCACCCAGCAAGAGATATGCAGGACACTTTTTTTATTAATAAAGATCCAGATTTATTATTAAGGACACACACTTCATCGGTTCAAATTCGTCATATGGAAAATAATAAACCTCCTATTCGAACTATTTCGCCAGGAAGGGTTTATAGAAATGAAGATATTTCAGCTAGATCTCATTGTTTTTTTCATCAAATAGAAGGCCTATATATTGACAAACAAGTTTCCTTTGCAGATTTAAAACAAACTTTAATTTATTTTACAAAAGAACTTTTTGGTAAATCTAAAATAAGACTGAGACCTTCTTACTTTCCTTTTACAGAACCAAGTGCTGAAGTGGATATATATTGGGGACTGAATTCAGAAACTGATTATAGAATTACTAAAGGTACTGGCTGGCTTGAGATAATGGGGTGTGGGATGGTTGATCCTAATGTTCTAGAAAACTGTAAAATTGATTCAAATAACTACTCTGGATTTGCTTTTGGAATGGGTATCGAGAGAATAGCTATGTTGCTATATCAAATCGAAGATATTAGGATTCTGTACGAAAACGATGTCAGATTTTTGAGTCAATTTAAAAATTCAATTTAATTTATCAGTAAGAAGTTTCATAGATTTTTTAGGGCTCAGATTTCTATATAAAATATCATAAGCTGTATTAATAATATCAAATTGGATTTTGTTTTCTATTCCAATTTCATATGCGTTTTTAGTAGCATAGTATCCTTCTGAGATCATAGACATTTCTGAGATTGCTGCTTTTAAAGAATAACCTTTTCCAAGCATGTTCCCTAAAGTTCTATTTCTACTAAAAGTAGAGTAAGAAGTTACAAGTAAATCGCCCAAATACTCTGTATCATTTATGTCTCTTTTTACTTTGTATATGGTTTTAATAAATTCCTTCATTTCTCTTACAGAATTACTGATTAAAACACTTTGGAAATTATCTCCGTAGCCTAACCCATGAGAAATTCCAGCTACAATTGCGTATATATTTTTTAACATCGCTGCGTATTCTACTCCCAAACTATCTTTAGATAACTTAGCTTTAATAAATTTAGTATCGAGAGCAACTCTCATAGATTCTCCAGCAGCTTGATTTTTACAAGCAACTGTTAAATAAGATAGTTTTTCTAGAGCAACTTCTTCTGCGTGGCATGGTCCAGTAATTATTCCGATTTTTGAAAATGGAACCTTGTAAATCTGGTTTAAGTGCTCACTGACTATTAAGTGTGATTCTGGAACAACTCCTTTTAAGGCAGAAAAAATAGTTTTTCCAGTTAAAGAAGATTCTATTTTTTTTAATTCAGAATCTAAAAAAGGAGATGGGATGGCCAATATTATTACATTGGAGCTTTTGACCGTTTCTTCAACAGACGAATTAAGATTTATTTTATTAATATTTAAAACTAATGACCTTAGATAATTAGGATTTCTTTTATGTTTTTTTATAAAATCAATATTTTCTTCATTTCTAACATACCAATTAATGGATGTACTTTTTTCTAATAATATTTTAACAATAGCGGTTCCCCAACTACCCCCTCCTAAAACACCATATGTTTTTTTCATAATTAAAGATTAACAAAATTTTGGGAAGTGAAAATATAAAAATAATTTAAATTTATAATACAATAATAAAGTTTCATAAATAGTTTGGTTTTATAAAACATCCTCTTAAGTGGGGGTGTTTTTTTTAGTTAAGCCATTGGTATTTGCCAATTAGTATTATGAGTCCCAAAAAGTAGGAAGCAAAAAGTCTAAAAAATTTTTTATAATTGGTTGAGGACTTTTTGTGAATTGACCAACCTATAGTTAATAGTATTAATACAAATAAGTTTATCAAATGGATGTATAAATCAAAAAGAATATTATTCTGATTGATCATTAACTTATATTCAGGATTCCAATTAATCAAAAATAGATTAGTTGAATAAACAAAAACACCAATAACAAAATAAATATAATTAAAAATTAGAGTGAATAATGTAATCCTAAGATCAAGAAAATTAAATGTTTTTTTTGAAAAAATTGAGTAAAAAGAATTTACTACCACTGCTGAGACACTCATAATAACTAGTACTTCCCAGTAGGAATATAACTGAAAAAACCCAGTAAATAATCTTATATCCATTTTAATAACAGAAAAATAAAACATAATTCATTTAAGTTTTTAGATTTTAGTATCCATTAGCTTTCAATAATTGTTTGGTGTAATCTCTAATAGGGTTATTAAAGACTTTATCGGTTTCATCCAACTCTTCAATAACCCCTTTATTTAAAATAATTACCCTATCCGTCATATATTTGATCACAGAAAGATCGTGTGAAATAAATAGAAATGTAAAAGAAAATCTTTCTTTAAGTATATTTAGTAAGTTTAATACTTGAGCTTGTACAGAAACATCTAACGCTGAAACAGATTCATCACAAATTAAGATATCAGGATTTAGCGATAATGCTCTTGCTATCACTATTCTTTGTCTTTGTCCCCCTGAAAATTGTCTAGGATATTTATTAAAGTCACTTATTTGTAACCCTACATCTTCTAGAAGTTGATTTACTTTTGAAACCCTTTCATCTTTGTCTTTGTAAATTCTATGCGCTATCATAGGTTCCATTATAGAGTTTCCAATTCTTATTTCAGAGTTGAGTGAGGAAAATGGATCCTGAAAAACTAATTGAATACTTTTTGTAAAATCTTTTTTATTATATTTTTTAATATCAATATTTTTATAAAATATTTTCCCGCTTTTAAAATTATTAAGATTTAAAATAGATTTTGCAATAGTTGATTTGCCTGATCCAGATTCGCCAACTAGACCTAATGTTTCGCCCTTAAATAGATTGAAGTTGATGTCTTTTAAGATCAATTTTTCTTTATACGCAAAATTTAAATTTTGAACTTTTAATATTGGATTAAAGCTATATATTGTTAAATGTTTTTCTTCTCGATCTTTTTTTGAAACTAAGGGATGTTTTTCAAGTTTATTTTCTATTGTTGGAAGTTTTTTGGGCCTTCCTTTTTTAGGAGGTCTTGAACTCAAAAGCATTTTAGTGTATGGGTTTTGAGGATTATTAAAAACTTTTTTACTAATCCCAGACTCAACAATACAACCTTTATTTAAAACAATAATATTATTTGCAAATTTAGAGACCAAATTAAGATCGTGTGAAACAAAAATTATACTCATTTTTGTTTCTTTTTGTATTTCTTTAAGAACAGAAATTATTTCTTCTTTGACTATTCCGTCTAATGAAGTGGTAGGCTCATCAGCAATTAGAATTTGTGGATTACATGAAATTGCTATCGCAATCATAACTCTTTGTTGCTGACCTCCACTTAACTCGTGAGGATATTTGTTAAAGACAACTTTAGGGTTTTTTAACTGGACCTTTTCAAATAAATCTAAAACATGCAATAAACCTTTGTTTGGCTTTAAAATTTTATGTTTTAGTATTGTTTCTAAAACTTGATTACCACATTTCATGCTTGGATTTAATGAACTCATTGGCTCTTGAAAAATCATCGAAATTTGAGAGCCTCTAATTTTTTCGAATTCTTTTTCAGACATAGAATCAATTCTATCTCCATTAAAAAATATCTCGCCCTTTTGTTGTAGTTTTTTTGAATTGAAAAGATTAATAATTGAAAAAGCGGTTATCGATTTTCCGCTTCCAGATTCTCCGACAACTCCTAAAATCTCATTTTTTTGTAATTCAAAAGAAATTTTTTTTAAAATGGTTGAATTTGAAATGGTAACATTTAAATTTTTTACAGAAAGTAGACTTGGAGATTTCAATTTTAGACATTAATCATTTTAAAAGCTTCTTCAATATATATTCTTTCCTCACCCTTTTGTTCCATTCTACCTAAACGAACAATTATTATATTTTCTTTTGGAAATACAATTACATATTGACCCAAATGTCCTCTCATAGAAAAGTAATTTTTTTCTTTAAAGTTTCCAAGCCAAAATCCATAACCATATTGAGGGCTTGATGAAAATCTAGCTTTCAAAGAATTCTCTACAAAAGCGGAGTCTAATAAGCGCACACCATTCCAAACACCCTTATCCTTGTAAAGTTTGCCAAATCTTGCAAAATCTCTTGCATTAGAATTAAAACAACAATATGCTTTTTCCGTATTAGTTTTTATATTATCTACTTGCCATAATGCTTTGTTTTCAGCCCCCATAGGGTTCCAAAACCAATCATAAACTAGTGACGATAATTTACTTTTAGTAGCTTTTTCAATTGTCATTGCCAAAAGTTGTGTATCACTGCTTAAATATTCGAAGGATTCTCCAGGGTTTTTGATTATTGGTCTTGACTTGATTAGCTTATTCAAATCACTACCCACATACGCTCTTGCGGTCACACCAAATATGTTTGTATAACTTTCTGTCCATTTCATACCTGAGGACATACTAGATAAATCTCCAATAGTTAGGTTAGAAGCAAGACCAGTTTTATATTCTGGAATATATGATCCAACTTTATCATCAAGACTGTTGAAAAAGCCTTCCTGTATTGCTTTTCCCATTGTAGCGGAAACTATACTTTTTGACATAGAAAAAGAATTACTAAAGGAGTTTTTATCGTATCCCTCAAAATATTTTTCATGCCATATCGAGTCGTTTTTAATAATTAAAAAAGCAACGGTACCCAGAGCGGAATGCTTTGAGTTTAATTGTTCTGTAGAAAGAGTTTTGTTGTATTTTTTATGGATTGGCCAAGCTTGTGGGTTTTTGCTTTTAGGGATTTCAATATTATCAAAAAATTTATAATCTGTTATGTCCGCTTCCGTTCTTTGAATTTTATAAATGGTACTAACTAGTTCGGATAAGTATACTATATCAGAACTAAAGTTAAAACTCAAAAAAATTAAACAAACGCATAATGTTAAACCAATTTTTTTTTTCATAATGAGTGTATAAGTCTCAAAGCAATTTTATTTGAGCTAATGTATCAAAAATTTAAGAGATTAGTTTTATAGCTTCTTTTGTGAAATATGAAGCGATCATATTTGCTCCAGCTCTTTTAATTGCCATTAACTGCTCCATCATTACCTCATCATGGCTTATCCATCCTAATTTAGATGCTGCTTTTAACATTGAGTATTCTCCGCTGACTTGATATACTGCCAAAGGTGTTTGAGTAGAGTTTCTTATCTCCCTAACTATATCAAGGTAAGCTATCCCTGGCTTAATCATTATAATATCTGCACCTTCATTAATGTCTGAATGCACTTCGCTAATTGCCTCTTTTCTATTAGCAAAATCCATTTGATATGTTTTTTTATCTCCAAACCCTGGTTTTGAATCTAATGCATCTCTAAATGGTCCATAAAAAGAAGAGGCATATTTTGCTCCATAGCTCATTATTCCAGTATTAATAAATCCATTTTTTTCTAACGTATTTCTAATTGATAAAACTCTTCCATCCATCATGTCGCTTGGCGCAACTACATCAGCACCACATTTTGCATGTGATAAGGCCATTTGAGATAAAATTATATTTGTTTCGTCATTTAATATTTGCTCATCTTTTACAATTCCATCATGCCCATATTTTGAGTAAGGGTCTAAGGCTATATCTGTTATTATAGTGATTTCAGGCACGGAATTTTTAATTTCTTTAATTGCCCGTTGCATTAAACCGTCTTTATTTATTGCTTCGGAACCTAAATTATCTTTAAGAGAATCAGGAACCTTAACAAATAGTAAAACTGCCTGTACGCCAATGGACCATAATTCATTCACCTCTTTTTTTAAATTATCTAAGCTGAAACGGAAGTAGCCAGGCATTGATGAAATTTCTTCTTTAATATTTGAGCCTTCAATTACAAATACTGGAGCAATAAAGTCATAAGGATGAATAGCTGATTCTCTAACTAAATTTCTTAACGATTCTTTAGACCTAAGTCTTCTATTTCTATTTAGTGGATACATAATTTATAAATTTAAATCCATTTTTTTGGATATTTTAAAATTTTTAAAAGTTTTTCTTCTTTGCTTCCCTTTTTTGGAACTAGATTATAAACCCATTCTGCTTTTGGAGGCATACTTATTAGGATACTTTCAATTCTTCCGTTTGTTTTTAAACCAAAAAGTGTGCCTTTATCATGTAAAAGGTTAAACTCAACATATCGTCCTCGTCTAATTTGTTGCCACTTTAATTGTTTTTCGCCATAATCCATATCTTTTCTTTTTTCAATGATAGGACAGTAGGATTCTAAAAAACTATTTCCTAAATCAGTAATAAATAAAAACCAATCTTCAATGGACATTTTATCATTTTCTCTACAATAATCAAAAAATAATCCTCCAACGCCTCTAGCTTCATTACGATGCGAATTCCAAAAATACTGATCGCATTTTTTTTTATAATTCTGATAAAATGTTTTATCATATTTATCACAGATTTTTTTACAAGATTTGTGAAAGTGTACAACATCTTCATCAAAGATATAGTAAGGTGTTAAATCTAATCCGCCTCCAAACCAACTATCTTTCAACTTATTGTTTTCATAAAGCTCAAAGTATCTTAAATTAGCATGAAAAGTTGGTGCCAGTGGATTTTTGGGATGTAAAATAAGACTGATCCCACATGCAAAAAAATCAGACTGATTAGCTTTGACTAGCTCGGCTATAGAATCCGGAAGCTCTCCATAAACTTTAGAAACATTTACCCCTGCTTTTTCAAAAATATTTCCATTTTCGAGGACCATTGTTAAACCTCCTCCTCCTTTTTCTCTATTCCAGCTATCTTTTTTGAATTTTGATTTTCCGTCTAATTTTTCAATATGACTTGTAATAGCTTTTTGTAGTTTATCGATATAAATAGAAAATTTATTTTTCATTTTATTAATACTCTTTTATTGTTTTTACAAATGTTTTAACATTTTCAACAGTTGTATTAGGTAAAATTCCATGGCCAAGGTTTGCTATATATTTATTTCTGCCAAATTCATCTAACATAGATAGCGTATGTTTCTTAATATCTTTTTTTGATGAAAATAATCTGCTAGGATCAAAATTTCCCTGAAGAGTAATGTTATTTCCTGTTAAATAGCGTGCATTTCTAGCAGAACAGGTCCAATCAATACCAACGGCTGAAGCGCCAATTTTTGAATATGCTGATAATGAATGCCAGCATCCTTTAGGATAAATAATAATTGGAGTATTTGCTTTTAAGGCATCAGAAATTTGCTTAATGTATGGAAATGAAAAAGATTGATAATCAGAGTGAGAAAGAACTCCTCCCCAAGAATCAAATAATTGAATAGCATCTACTCCGGAAATTACTTTTTTCTTTAAATAGGTTATTGTTGCCTGAGTTATTTTTTTAAGAAGCTGATGGGCTAATTCAGGGTTTTTAAAACAAAAGTTTTTTGCCTTAGCAAAATTTTTAGAGCCACTTCCTTCAACCATGTAACAAAGAATTGTCCATGGGGAGCCTGCAAATCCAATTAATGGGACTTCGTTGTTAAGAGCTTTTTTAGTCATATCAATTGCTTTAAAAACGTAATCCAACCTTTCCTCGATATTATAAATGTCCAGGCTTTCAATATCTGATTTATTCATAATAGGAAATTCTATGTAAGGGCCAAAATTGTTTTTCATTTCAACCTTAACGCCCATGGCTTGTGGAATAACTAAAATATCGCTAAATATTATAGCAGCATCTAATCCAATTTGTCTAATAGGCATCATAGTTATTTCACATGCTAGCTCAGGTGTTTGACACCTAGTAAAAAAATCATATTTTTCTTTCAGTTTCATAAAGTCAGGAAGGTATCTACCTGCTTGTCTCATTATCCATACTGGAGGTCTATGTAGATCCTCGCCCTTAAGAGCTTTTAAAAATAAGTCGTTTTTAATTTTATTCATTTTTAAAAAAATTAATAGTTTGATTTATGACGTTCTCAACAGATGGTTCGTAGGAATAATGAATTTTATTAGAAAAATTTTTAGCAAATGCAGAAGTAGTCTTCCCAATGCAAAAACATTCCGAGCTGTTTAATGTGTTTTTTTTCAAAAAACTTTTTATTGCACTAGGACTAAAAAACATGATTCCATCTAATATGGACTCAATTTTTTTAGGAACAAGTTCTGTTTTATAAACAGGAACCTCTTTTAGGTTCATTTTATTTCTGTAGAAAAAATCACTAAAATCTTTGTTTATTATTGATCCTCTACAAAAAACATATTTTTCATTTTTGTAGTTCTTTGTTAAAAAATTGGCCAATTTTAGTGAATTATTAGACATTTTAATCACTTTTTGGCCATTTTTAACTAATGCTAATTTTGTTTTTTCCCCTACACAATAGTGAGGCATTTTAACACATTTTAGTTTTTCATTTGAAGAGTAAACAGCATCCACAGCATTTTTGCTTGTAAAAATCCAGCTACCGTTATGGCTTGGCAACTCAAAACTTAATGGGGTTATTTTGATAAAATTATATTGTAATAATTCAATATCATTATTTAAAAATAGATCACATTGCTCCTTACTCAATTTAATTGTAGATAAAATAGTTTTTTTTCTCATCTATATTAAATTAGATTTTAGAATTTTATTTGCTCCTTTTTCAAAAATCTTATTATAACTTTTTAAGCCTGCATCTTTATCATTTTTTCTGTATTGAGAAATATCAGTTATTGATTTTTTGTAATCGATTGAGCATATATTTGTTTTTAAAATTAGCTTCCTCTTATTAAAGTAAGCGTGGGCTGAAATTGGCATAGAACAACCTCCACCCATTAATTTTAGAAACATTCTTTCTTGTGTTACACAATGCATTGTATCATTGCAGCTAATTTTCTCTAACAGTTCTTTTAAGGTATCATCTTTTTCTCTTGTTGCTAATGCTATTGTTCCTTGTGCTGCTGAGGGTATCATCCACTCCAACAACAACAATTCTTTTATATTTAGCTCCAATCTTTCAAGTCCTGCTTGAGCAAAAATTGCACCATCCCAATTATTTTTTTTTAATTTTTGTAATCTAGTATCAACATTTCCTCTCAAAATCTCAATCTTGTGGTTAGGATATTTATGTAACCACTGGCATTTTCTTCTAATACTGCTTGTAGCGATTATTAGTTTTTTTGAAAAGTCAATTTCTTTATTTTTTAGGACCAGAACATCATGTGGATTAGCTCTTTTAAATACGCAACCTATTTTCACTCCTTTTGCGGGTCTAATAGGTACATCTTTTAAACTATGCACAGCAACATCAATTTCGTTGTTCAACAATGCACGATCTAAATTTTTTGTGAATATTCCAGTTACACCGAATTCATAAAGAGGTGTTATTTGATTTAAATCTCCTTCAGATTTAATCTTAATTATCTCAACAGGAATGTTTAATTTTTCAAATTTACTTTTAGCATGGTATGCTTGCCAGAGCGCTAGTTTACTGTCACGAGTTCCTATTCTAATGACATCATTCATTTGAGTCAAGTTGAAAAATAGTTCTAATAGATTCCAATTCCTCTTCAAACTCCTTACTCTCCTTTAAATGACTAGCAATTTGGTTAGTAATTTTTTGAATTAAATGTTCTCCAACTTCCATTACATTTTCTTCATTGAAGTTATGGGATTTCTTTTTTAATACATTTATTTTCTTGTCCTGAATTTGTTTAAGTTTGGCCTTTAAAGCATTTACAGTTGGAGCATATTTTCTAGTTTCAACCCAATCTTCAAAATCTTTTTTTATTTCACTTATGATGATCTCTGCATCAGGAATGAATTGCTTTCTTTTATCTAAATTTATATCTGCAATATTAGATAAGTGATCTAAATCTAAAAGATCAATATTAGGATCTATTTTTAATTTTTCTTCTACATTTTTTGGCACAGAAAGGTCTAATATTAAAAGTTTTTTAGAAAGTGAAATTAGATCTTTTGTAATTGTTGGGGTAGAGGATGAAGTAGCAACTATTAAAATATCCGATTTTGAAATTTCATTTGAAATTTCAGAAATATTTTTTACAACTAGCTTGAATTTTCCAGCAATTCTTTTGGCTTTATCTTTAGTTCTATTAATTAAAGTGATTTGTTTATTTGAAGTATGTTTGACTAAATTTTCACAAGTGTTACGGCCAATTTTACCTACTCCAAAAAGAAGTATTTTTTTATTTTTCAAATTAGTAACGTTATCTAAAATATATCTAACTGCTGCAAAAGATACTGATGTAGCTCCAGAGGAAAGTTTTGTTTCATTTTTAATTCTTTTACTGGCCTGTGTGACTGAATTAAATAATCTATCAAAAAATGGATTTATTGCTTTTAATTCTTTGGATATTTTAAAGCTTTGACGCATTTGAGCTATAATTTCAAAGTCTCCTAAAATTTGACTATCAAGGCCAGTACCTACTCTAAAAATATGATTGATTGCTGCTTCTCCACTAATAACGTAGCCGCATGAGCTAAAATCAGACTCACTTCCCAAGGAATATTTGCATAAAAGTTTAATTAAAACTTTGTGATCATTTGATTGTGCATATATTTCAACTCTATTACAAGTGGAGTTGATAACTATTGATTCAATTTCTGATTTTTTAGCTTCTAAAATAAATTTTTTAGAAGATGACATGTCTAGGCTAAACCTTCCTCTAAGAGACGCGGAAGCTTTTTTATAGCTAATCCCAATTACATGAAGGGATGGTTTTTTCAAAATATTATTTATATTTTTAATATTTCAAAAATAAGGCCCCACAAATAAAAAAAATAACCCTATAAGTTCTATAAATAACGATGAAAGAATTTTCATATATTTCTATTGTTTTTTTACTAAAATTTTATAGTTTTACAGAGTATTTAATAAAAGTAAGACGAACTAATTTAGAACTCTTCTAAATAATAATCTAAATGGAAACTAAAGAAAAAAATATCGCAATAGGTACCATCCAAGATTATCTAGTTGATGAAGGTATAATTTTTCTTAAACTTTTAAACGACGAAGAAGTTAGAGCTTCCTTTGAATACGAAATTGATAAAAATCACATTCAATTTCATTTTTGTATTAAAGGGTCTTCAAAATTTAATTTTAATAATGGAAATTATTCATTTCCAGTAATTTCTGAAAACTCTATTTTGTTATATAATCCAGTTCAGGAATTACCAATAAACGCATCTTTAGAGGCTAACAGTTTAGTTTTATGTGTATTGATTTCTATCAAAAAGTTTCATAGTTTATTTTCTAACCAAGCAGATCAAATTTCTTTCTTAAATCAAGATAATGCTGGAAATAAATTTTATAAAGACAAAAAATTAGGGCCAATGATTTCGGTTGTTTTAAATCAAATGGCTCAACAATCAGTGCATGAGAGTATGCATAATCTTTATTTAAGAGCTAAGGTTTTTGAGCTAATGAGTCTTTATTTCAATAAAGATAAAGAAATGGATGTGGAACAGTGCCCATTTTTAGTTGATGATAAAAATATTAAAAAAATTCGAAGAGCAAAAGATATAATAATTTCTAGAATGACAGAACCACCAACACTTAATGATTTAGCTATTGAGGTAGAAATTAGCTTAAAAAAATTGAAAGAAGGATTTAAACAAGTTTACGGCGCTTCAGTTTATGTTTTTTTATTAGACTATAAAATGCAGGTTTCTAAAAGGTTATTATCATCTGGAAATTACAATGTTAATGAAGTTGCATTGAAGATAGGCTATAGTACTGCTACCCACTTTATTAATGCATTCAAAAAAAAATTTGGCACTACGCCTAAAAAATATTTAATGTCTTTATAAAATATGAAAGGAGTTTTACTTGTTAACCTGGGTTCCCCAGATAGTCCAGAAAAGAAAGATGTAAAAAAATACTTAGCCCAATTTTTAATGGATGAAAGAGTTATAGATGAACCATTATGGCTTCGTACTTTGTTAGTTAAAGGGATTATTTTAAACACTCGACCAAAAAAATCTGCAAAAGCATATAAAAAAATCTGGTGGGATGAAGGGTCTCCTTTAATAGTTTTATCTGAAAGACTTTTAAAGAAAGTAGATAAGATGACTTCTGTTCCAATTTCTCTAGCCATGAGATATGGCAACCCATCCATTGAAAAAGGAATTAATGAGTTATCGGACAAAGGAGTTACGGATATTTTATTGATACCACTTTATCCCCAACATGCGATGGCCTCAACTGAGACGATTTTAGTTTTAGCTGAAGAAATAAGAAGTAAGTCATATCCCCACATTGAATTCACTAATCTACCTGCTTTTTATAACCACCCGGATTATATTAGGGTTTTGTCAAATTCAATTCAGGATTACTTGAAAGGAAAGGATTGGGATCATCTTCTTTTTTCATATCATGGGATTCCTGAAAGACACATTAGAAAATCTGATATTACAAGTTCTCATTGTAAAATAAATGGAGAATGTTGTAAAGTCGCCTCTCCAGCACATGAATTTTGTTATCGTCATCAGTGTTATGAAACCACTAAACAAGTTGTGAAATATTTAGAATTAAATGAGGGAACGTATTCTTCCTCTTTTCAGTCCAGACTAGCAGGCCAACCTTGGCTTAGGCCATACACTGATAAAGTAGTTGAAAATTTTGCTAAAACTGGAATAGAAAAAATGGCAATTGTAACCCCTGCTTTTGTATCTGATTGTTTAGAAACACTTGAAGAAATTGGAATGGAAGCTAAAGAAGATTTTATCGAAAAAGGAGGTAAAGAGTTTCATGTAATACCTTGTTTAAACGATGATGTAGAATGGGTTAAAGTTTTAAGTAGATGGATTGATGAATGGGCAATTTCTAAAGTAAATTAAATTTATTTCAGTTTAATTTTGGTTAATTACTATGAAAGTCAAAACAGTTATTATTGGTTCAGGAATTTGTGGACTCAGTGCTGCACATTTTTTATCTAAAAAACACAAGGATTTTATAGTTCTTGAAGAAAAAAATAAAGTTGGGGGTATAATTCAATCTGAAAACAGAAATGGTTTTTTATGTGAAAATGGTCCCAATACAGTATTATTAAATAACACGGCCATTGAAACTTTAATAAAAGATATAGGACTTTGGAATAAAATTCAATTCCCAAATGATACTAGCAATAAAAATCGTTTTGTCTATCAAAATGGTAAAATCACTAAAATTCCTATGTCGATTTATGAATTTATTTTTAGCCCTCTTTTGTCTTTTGGCTCAAAGTGTAGACTATTTATTGAACCATTTATTTCAAAGCACACTAAAAACACTAATGTATTTAATTTTGTCAATAATCGTTTTGGAAAGGAGTTTCATGACAATATAATTGAGCCGTTTTTAACAGGTGTTTACGCTGGAGATACTACAAAAATGAGCGCAAAACATAGTTTAAAACTATTTTGGAACCTTGAGCAATCATATGGAAGTGTTTTTAAAGGTTTTATAAAAAGCAATAAAAATAAAAAGATTAAATCTTTTAATTTTAATAATGGACTTTCGCAAATAACAAATCAAATAGCTTACACTTTAAAAGATAAAATAAAGTTAGACTGTGGAGTTAAAAAAATCATTAAGAATGAAAGTGGTTACAATATTATTTGCCATTCAAATAATATTGAATGTGAAGAGTTAATCTGCACAGTACCAGCCTACAGTTTAAAAAAAATAATATGGGAAAAGACTTTTGCTCAGGATTTGGAATTAGTTCAATATAACCCCATAGATGTTTTCCATTTTGGTTTTCACAAAAAAAATATTGAAAAACCAAAAAAAGGTTTTGGACTTTTAACAAAACCCTCAGATAATAAAAGTTTTCTTGGAATATTGTTTAGTACCGAGATATTTAATTTTGTATCCCCTAAAGATAGCAAGCTGTTTACTGTATTGGTTGGTGGAGAAAGACAAAAAGAATTTTGTAAAATGGAAAAAGAGAAATTAGAACTAATTATTCTAAAAGAATTAGAAAAATTGATTGGCCATAGCGGAAAGATTCAATTTAAAAATCATTTTAGATGGACAAATGGTATTCCACAGTATAACATGTATCAAGATAATTTGATAAATTCTATTAAATTATTTGAGAAAAAAAATCGTAATTTTCATATAATTGGGAACTATTTTGATGGACTTTCAGTTAGCGACTGTATTGAAAAAGGTAAATTAGTGGTAGATAAATTATAAAAATGAAATGATCAAAAGTTTTAAATTTAAACGACAGATTTCTATAAGATTTAGAATTTTCATTGCTATGTCTAGTCTTGTTGTAATTGCTTTTGGAGGCATTGCTATTTTGACTATTCCTCAGTATAAAGAACAATCAAACAAGTATCATGAGCAAAGATTAGAAAGAAAAAAATCTCAGTTGCAAAGAAGTATTTCTTATGTGTTTCAAGAAACACCATTTAATTTAAATAAAGCAGAAATTGATTCGATATTTAAAGAAAAAATATTTCAGATAGCAGATGTTCAAAATGTTAATTTTAGTATATACAGTTTGGATGGAAATCTTTTGAACTCGACAATTATTGATTCTGTAAAAAATAAAATAAGTGACAGCATTTTAAAAAGATTAAATCAAAGTAAAAATTTGAGTATTATACAAAAAACAACTATTGGAAAAATTCAATATAGATCTTCATATTCATTAGTTCTTGACACCTTTTCAAATCCTATTTGGATCTTAAATCTTCCTTATTATGATGACGATACTTTAAACACTTATGAATTAGATTCCTTCATAATAATTTTTGGTGAGGTTTATTTTTTAATTTTAATTATTGCAATTATTTTCTCTTACTTAATTTCAGTCTATATCACGAAATCACTTTCAGAAATTGGAAAAAAAATAAAGTTGACTAGGCTAGATAAAACAAATACAAAAATTCAAATTAAAGCTAGAAGCAAAGAGGTGAATATTTTAGTAGAGTCTTATAATAAAATGGTTGGGATGTTAAATGAAAGTGTAGAGAAATTATCTAAATCAAATAAGGAACAAGCTTGGCGGGAAATGGCCAAACAAGTAGCCCACGAAATTAAAAATCCTTTAACTCCAATGAGATTGAGTGTCCAGAGTTTTCAAAGAAACTTTGATATAAATGACTCAGAAATTGACACTAAATTAGATGAGTTTTCAAAAACATTAATACAGCAAATAGATACGATGAGTACAATAGCCTCAGCCTTTTCTAATTTTGCAGAAATGCCGGCTCAACAGGGAGAAAAAATTAATATAATTGAGACAACCAGATTAGCTTTAAAGATATTTAAAGAAAAACATATAACGTTTAACTCAGAAGACAGCAACATACAGGTTAGTATTGATAGAACTCAGATGGTAAGGATTGCTACAAATTTAATTAAGAATGCAGTAGAAGCGTGCGGCTCAATAGAAGACCCATTAATTCAAGTAAATATTAAAAAGAAAAATAAAAAAGTAGTTATTGATATTTCTGACAATGGGGTAGGCATATCCAAAGAAATTAAATCTAAAATTTTTGAACCAAAATTTACAACTAAAACCAGCGGAATGGGACTTGGTTTAGGAATGGTAAAAAACCTTGTAAGCTCTTATGGAGGATCTATTTCTTTTAAATCTAAAATTAATTTGGGGACATCATTTATAATTTCTTTCCCAATATCCTCTAAATAATTTTTAATAAAAAACTAACAATGATCATTGTAAGCTTGTTTTAGATTTTCACTAATTATAGTTGAAGATCTTCCCTCAATATGATGTCTTTCTAGCATATGTACAAGCTCCCCATTTTTAAAGACAGCAATGCATGGTGAAGAGGGGGGGAAAGGGATCATTAAGTCTCTAGCAGCATTTGTAGCTTCTTTATCAACTCCAGCAAAAACAGTTAATAAATCAGAAGGAACTTTTCCATTATCTAAAGACTGCTTTACTCCAGGCCTAGCGTTGGCAGCAGCACATCCACAAACAGAATTTACAATTAAAACTGCTGTTTCACTGTTTGTTATATATTTATTTACTTCTTCAGAAGTTTTTAAATCCTTAAAACCAACAGATGTAAGTTCTTCTTTCATTGGTTTAATAATTTCTAATGGATACATATAATTTTTATTTTTTGGTAAAGGTAATAAACATCCAATAAAAAGAACATATTTGTTATCACCTTTGTAAATTTGCCAAATAAATTTATTTATGTCTAAATGGATACTGGCTGTTTTAGGTTATTCTTTTTTTAGATTTCCCGGAGCACTTATTGGTTATTTTTTGGGAAGTTTAATTGAGAATAGTAGCCCAAAAAGAAGAAATATTAGAAATATTTCTTCGCAAGATTTTGAATTAAATCTTTTGGCTTTAGCATCTCTAGTAATAAAAGCAGATGGTAGAGTTTCTAAACAAGAATTAGATTATGTTAGAAGTTATTTTGTATCTGCCTATGGGAAGAATAGGGCTAATTCTACTTTTCAAATATTTAATGATAATATCAATAAAAAAGGAATTTCACAGACAAACATCATTAAACTTTTTAATTCTGTTTTAAATTATGAAAGCAGATTACAGGTTATTCATTTTTTATTTGGAATAGCAAAAGCAGATGGGAATGTATCTTCACCTGAGTTACAAAAACTATTAGACTTTTCTAATATGTTGAGGCTTTCTAAAGCAGATTTTGAAAGCATAAAAGCAATGTTTGTGGACCAAGTTGGTGGGGCTTATAAAATTTTGGAGATTAATAAGTCCGATTCTGATCAAAAGGTTAAAAAAGCTTACAGGGATTTAGCTAAAAAACACCACCCTGACAAGGTTCAGCACCTTGGGGAAGCTTATGTTAAAGCAGCTCAAGAGAAGTTTCAAAAAATTCAAAAAGCATATGAAAGAATTAAGGCTGAACGAGGGTTTTAAAATCAGTTTTTTTTGTAGTTTTAAATAAAGATATTGCTAATGAATGATTTGATTTTTTATTTTGAATTAGGATTATTTCATGTTTTAGATTGGAGTGCATATGACCATTTGCTTTTTCTAATGGCATTGACCATACCCTTTTCTTTCAAGCAGATTAAAACTGTATTTTGGATAGTTACATTTTTTACCGTTGGCCATACGATTTCTTTATTTTTTTCAGTCTATGATATTTATAAGCCAAATGAAAAAATAATAGAAATACTTATACCAGTAACAATTGTATTCACAGGAATTAATAATATTTTAAAAAGCAATAGTATTAACTCATACGGTTTTACAGCATTTATGATTTCTGGTTTTTTTGGATTGATACATGGATTTGGATTTGGTAATTATTTCAATCAGATATCATTTCCTATTGAATCCAAGTTTAATCCTTTATTAGGATTTGCTTTTGGCGTGGAGGTTTCTCAGCTAATTATTGTTTTAGCAATTTTGGTTATTAATTGGCTTGTTATTAATTTAGGGTTATATAATTTATCTAAATATATAAAAATCACTTCTCTAGTTATCATTGGTTTTGCATTAAAAATGACACTAAACTTAATATAGTAAATGACGAAAAAGAAACAAAGAAAATATGATATCGCTTATTTAAAAATGGCACTAGAATGGGCAAAATTATCTTATTGTAAAAGAAGACAAGTAGGAGCGTTAATTGTTAAAAATAAAATGATAATTTCTGACGGCTATAATGGGACTCCTACTGGGTTTGAAAATATTTGTGAGGATGATGAAAATTATACAAAATGGTATGTTCTTCATGCGGAGGCAAATGCAATAATGAAAGTTTCAGCTTCTACTCAGTCTAGTGAAGGAGCTACATTATATATTACGCTGTCTCCTTGTAAAGAATGTAGTAAGCTTATTTTTCAATCGGGTATAAAAAGGGTGGTATACCACAAAGAATATAAAGACACCTCAGGATTAGAATTTTTGAAAAAAGGAGGAATAGAAATTTCCCACGTC
>TARA_B110000438_G_scaffold43793_1_pt1 | contig 21196 bp, 24 predicted proteins | sample TARA_B110000438 | Tara Oceans TARA_B110000438 (sample SAMEA4398413) | marine metagenome | biome: Polar Biome; feature: [MES] marine water layer (ENVO:01000295) within the mesopelagic zone...; material: water (ENVO:00002006), including particulate matter (ENVO:01000060) such as...... | reverse complement strand
CCAGATATAGCACCCCATGCAAAAGCTAATTTTAGAGCATCCCAAGGTTCTTTACCCGTTTTTTCAGAATTTCTAATTGATCTAAGATAATAATAAGCGGGAACAAAAGACAAAGTAGCTGCAAATATGAAACCTGCCACGCCACCCATGGCAATGAAACCAAGAACCAAAATAACCACAAAAACCCATTGTTTTCTACTTAGTTCCATATTATTGTTACTTAGATGGTTCGCTATATAAGTAGTTTTCAAAATAATTTTGTGATGTTTTAAGTTAAATGAACGCGCCCTTTATGGGCATATAATATCCCTCTTCGCATCATCTTATTCAACTGTAATCTAGGATTAATAATTCCTTTTTCTTGGGCTGCAGTTCTTAACTCATCAGGATCTACACCATCTCCAGAATCCAAAGAACGCATTAACTCAAGAAGCCTAAACTTAGGTGTATCTTGAATACCTATCACATCCTCATCTGAAAAAACTTCTTTCTTTTTAGTAATACTAACTCTCTTAGATACAAAACTCTTCCTTTTAGGAGGTAATGATTTTTTTACCATCCTCTTTTGGGGAACCTTCTTCTCTTCAACAATAGGTTCTGAGCTTTCTATTTCATCTCCAAATTCTTCCAAGTAATCTTCAATTAAATCCTTCAATAAATCTGCAGTAGTAATCTCTTCAATCTTGGCTCGATTATTGAATAATCTCCATTTATTTCTAAACTCTTCTGGGATGGCCATACGGAAGTTTAAATTCTTGGGAGCCATAGGACCCTAACCTCATTTCTATAAATATGTTATGCTATTAACAAATTATACTCATTTTCAATTAAATCGATTATATTTGTCCATGAAAAATTCTTAGAAAATTCTCTTCCAAAATCACCCATTTCTTTAGCCATATTGCTATCTTCTAAGATTGAAAATATTGCTTTAGATAATTCCTTTGAATTATTATAATCTACTATTAATCCATTCTTATTTTCAGACATCGCTTCCGGAATTCCACCTACTCTAGTTCCAATAACTGGAGTATTGGCTGCAGCAGCTTCCAATAATACAATTCCAAATGCCTCATATTCTGAAGGTAAAACTAACACTTCTGCAGTGGCAAGCGCGGAACGATATACCTCATCATCAACATGCCCTAAACGATGCATTTTCACATTATGAGATAAAGCTAAAGCATCCAACTCTTTTCCAAGACCCATATCAGCTCCCATAACTACTAAATCAAATTTATTAGAACCCCCAATAGACATTGCTTCAATTAAATTAGTTAATCCTTTATTCGTGGCCAATCTTCCAGCAAAAATAACAAATGTATCTGATATTTGAGGATATTTATCTCTAAAAATTCTCTTATCTGGCCTTTCATTCCAATCGTCCCAATGTATTCCATTGTATATTATTTTGATATTGTCATCTTTAAGGCCTATTTCTTTGACTAATACCTCTTTTTCATGATTACTAACACAAGTAATCAAATCTGCAGCTTCCATAGTAGATTTACCAATCTTGGAATCATAAAAATCTCGCAGAGTACGTCTCTTGGAACCACCCCACATAGACCAAGATGGATGAAAATGCGGAGTTATAACCCAAGGTGTTGACTGTAATTTTTCTCTAATCCATCCTGCATGATTTTGAAAATACCCATATGAATGCGTATGAATTATATCTGCCTTTTTGGAAAGAAATGATTTGATCATTCCTGGAGCTAGAACATAGTGAGCTTCTCCAGAAATTGTAAATGCACTATGTCTTGAAACTGGAATACCCGAAACTTTAGAGGGCATTTCCCTCTTCACAAAAGGTGTTTCAGTATAAAGATCGGTTGTTATAACTTCTACATTATGTCCTTTAGTTGCTAAACCTTCTGAATATGCCTTAACGACAGTTTCAGCACCCCCTGGAGCTGGAGGATACCTAACACAACCCTGAAGTATATTCATTATTTGCCATACAAGGCGCCTTTTAAGCCCCCGACCTTACCCTATTATTGTCTGAAACACGAGATATTAGCAGCCCTCTATCGAGCCACCTCGAAGAACTAAGATTGCATCTCATACAACCTTTCATGTCTACCATGTTCCTTATTCTTTTACTGCTGTTTTTTTCAAAATCTATATTAGACAATTTACTTACTATAGCCAATATAGAAATTACTAATCTTACAACCTATAGCCCTACTGAGTTTCTCAGACTAAAATTATACTTGAGCCTTATTGGCAGTCTCTTAGTATCATACCCACTATGGTTAAGAGGAATTTACAATTTCTCAAGTCCTGCATTAACTGACAAAGAAAAAAAAGGATTCCAAGTTTGCTTTTCTCTCGGGTTTCTCCTTTTCCTTTTTGGATGTTTTCTAGGTCTGTATTATCTTACGCCACTCATCTTTGAAGTATTACTCACTAATGATAATATTACAATCGCAAAACTATCAATTTATGAAACTATAAAATTACTAATTTCAATATCTTTATTCTCTGGAATTCTACTTAGCTTACCCTTATTGACTTTATTTTTAACTGAATACAGTGGAAGTAAAGCACAACGTAGGAAGTATTTATATGCACTAATAATAGCTATTATTATTCTAGGAACTCCTGAACCATCAATGATTATCAACCTTATATTTTTAGCCTTATTTTCACTTATAATTGAAATAACATTGATATTTGGAGGTAAATATGCGAGTTAAAGCATTTCAAAAATATTTACTTTACTCAGTTATCTCTTTAACTGCATTAATTCGTATTTATCACAATTATAATTGGAGAATATGGGGTAGTGATTCAGGAGAATATCTGTATCTAACTAGGTATCTGATAGAAGAAGGCAGTATGTTGAACGAAAATTATATCGGTTGGGGAAGAGCCTATCCTGATTTTCAAGGAATGCAAACTCTTACCGGATCTTTAGCATTACTAACAACAATTGAATATCATTTCGTCTTAATGTGGTTTCTTCCTTTTATTTCAGCTCTTGCGATTCCAATGTTGTTTATGATTGGAAAAAAGATAGTAGGGTTTGTACCTGCTTTGTTTGGTGCAGCATTCTATGGTGTAACTTTTGGAGTAGTATATGCAAACTCTCACCCCATGCCTGGCGGATTAGCTGAAACCTTAGGACTTGTATTCCTATATTCATGGATAAAATGTTTAGAAACTGAAAAGATGTATGAGATTAACCCTACTAAAATATTGAATTATCCTTGGACTGGCATCTTGAAACTCTCATTTTTAGGTTTATTAATAACACATCACTTCACCTTACTCCTAATGTGTGTTGCAATTGTGGGAATTATATGTATTGAAATAGCTGCAGGAAACAAAAAAATGGTTGGACAAAGTCTTCTTGGACTGGCAGTTTTATCACTTATTACTTCAGCATACTGGTTGATATATGCGAACTCATTTAGTAAAATGCTAGAACAAAGTGCATTCGACTTTTTACCTGATAATATATCGGTTCGATTGGTTATGACCATCCTACCACTTATTGGCCTATTGATTCTTTGGCTAATCAAAGATTATTTGAAATTACCATTATTTTCAGAAGATATTAGCCATAGAACTCTCTCAATGAGAATAATCGGTGCATTTACAATCTCTTTCATTGTTATTCTGATGGTACTATGGAAGGGAGTTCCAGGTACACAAATACCTGTAGGAATGGAAGCTGTGCCTTATCTAATGCTAAATTTAGTTTGGATTTCTATGGCTGCTTCTCCGAGCTTTGTTATATCAAAAAAATATGGCTGGATTCTATGGGGCTGGTTAATTCCAATTTTATCTCTTGCAGGCATAGGGGCAATAACTGGATCTCATCTATTAATTGCATACAGACATGCACCCTATCTATTGGCTCCGATTGCACTTATTGCAGGTATTGGCTTTCAATATTTTATTGAAGGTTTTGAACATACCAAAAGAACTTCCATAGCATTTGGTTTTTCATTATTATTTGTAGGTTGTGCTATAGCTGCATACCCTCCCCCTTCTGTAATGGGAGGTTTTCAAGAAGGGACAAGTCAAGAAGAATTTGATGCAATATTATGGATTAATTTACTAGAAGAAGACAGCCTAATTGTCAGTGATCACCGATTAAGCAGTTTAACATTTGGATTGACTAAAACAAATGCTAGTTGGGAAAATGGTGCTGAGGTAATAACTGGAGACACTGTACATGCCATAGAGGCTGGAAAATCGCTATCTACTCCACAAGCTGGTCTAAAACAAGTAACATACATTGTCCTATCCGAAGAAATGCAAAAAGGAGTGGCCCTTTTGCAATGGGATCCTGCAGAAGAGCTAACTGGTGAAGCAAAAACTAAATTTACAGATAATGACCACTTTCCAATATGGTTTGATAACGGCGATACCTCTATAATGAGAATGAAAGCTTAATGATTATGCATCCCGAAGAAGCTAAAAAAGAATCTCAGGAAATATCTGATTGGATTATTGATATACGTCGGGAATTGCACAAACACCCGGAACTGATGTATGAAGAAGTCAAAACCAGTGCTTTAGTTAGAAGAGAATTAGATAAATTAGGAATTACATATCAGTCTCCGATTGCTAAGACTGGAGTTTTAGCTTCTATTGGAAATGGCAAGGGGCCTTGTGTAGCTCTGCGTGCAGATATGGATGCATTACCTATACATGAAGAGACGGACGTTCCATTTCGAAGTGAAATTGATGGGAAAATGCACGCCTGTGGACATGACTGTCATACTGCAATGTTGTTAGGAGCTGCAAAAATTCTGAAAAGTAAGGAATCTGAGATTAACGGGACGATAAAATTATTCTTCCAACCTGCTGAAGAAGGAGGGGCTGGAGGCAAACTAATGAGAGATGAAGGTGCATTAGAAAATCCAAAAGTTGAGCGTATATTTGGATTACATGTGTGGCCCCAAATGCCGACCGGACAAATTGGTTCAAAGAAGGGGACATTCTTGGCCGCTACAACTTTTTTAGACTTGACAATAAAAGGTGTTGGAGGACATGCCGCAGTACCTCACTTAACAAGAGACCCAGTACTAACCTCTGCGCAAATAATAACAAATCTTCAATCCGTTATATCACGTGAACTTGACCCTTTGGAATCAGGAGTCGTAAGTATAAGTGCGATACACGGGGGCATGGCAGCTAATGTTATCCCTTCTGAAGTCAAGATATTAGGAACGCTAAGATCTCTAACAATGGATGGCCTTAAGAGCTTGCAACGAAGAGTTAAGGAAATTGCTGAAAAAATTGCTGAGGCACATGAATGTGAAGCAATTGTAAAATATCCTGGTAATGATTATCCACCGACTGTTAATGACGGAGAAATGTGGGATTTTGCAAAAAATATAGGTAATAATATGTTAGGTGAAGAAAATGTTAATGATCTTGACGCAGTAATGGGTGGAGAGGATTTTGCATATTATACCGAACAAGTAAAAGGATGCTTTGTAGTGTTAGGCGTTCAAAATAAAGAAATCGATGCAGTATACAGCGTTCATCATCCAATGTTTAAAGCAGATGAAAAAGCACTCCATATTGGAACTGCATTACATACTACATTTGCATTAAATAGTTTAGAAGAACTTAGGAAGTAACTATTCAACCGTAACTGACTTAGCCAAATTACGTGGTTTATCTATCTCGGTACCAAGCTCGTGTGCTATATAGTAAGATAATAATTGCATAAAAACCGCAACTGGAAATGGAGATAATACGGGATCTATTTCAGGTAACTCAAAGTAGAAATCTGAAACCTTCTTAGCCAATTCATCTCCTTTTTGAACAACTGTAATTACTGGCGCCTTACGTGCTGACATCTCTTCTATATTAGATATTAATTTAGAATAAGTATGATCTTGAACTGCAATAGCCACTACTGGAGTATCTTCGCTCAATAAAGCCAAAGGACCATGCTTTAGTTCGCCAGCTGGAAACCCTTCAGCATGAATATATGAGATTTCTTTAAGCTTTAATGCGCCCTCTAAAGCTAATGGATAGTTAATATTACGACCGACAAAAAAGACAGATTTTGAATTTACAAATTGAGATGCAAGCTTCTTTATTGATTCAGAATTATTCAATACTTGAGTGATTTTACTAGGGACTTTTCTAATTTCAGATTCCCATAATTTTAATTGCGGATAATCTATTGAACCTGAATTAAAACCTAAATGTATTCCAAGCGCATATAATGCCTGCATCTGAGTAATGAAAGTTTTCGTAGCTGCAACACCAATCTCTTGACCTGCTTTAGTAATAATCACACCATCTACCTCTCTAGTTATTCTACTACCGGGAATATTACTAATTGCAATTGTATGGCAACCTTGCTGTCGTGCAGTTCTAGCTGCAGCCAAGGTATCTGCAGTTTCTCCACTCTGACTAATTAATACTACAAGTGGCCTTGAAGATAATAACCCACCAACACCCTGAACTGGAGCTGCATATCTAAACTCAGAAGAATAACTAACTGAAACTGGTATAGCTGTTAATTGCTCAATAACATATTTACCAACTAAGCCGGCATGATAAGAAGTTCCACAAGCTACTATCGAAATACTGCCTATTTTCCAATTAAGGCTTAATCTCTCCAGAGGTGAGTCAGTTAATAATTCGGTTAAAGAATCCTGTAAAGCCTTTGGCTGTTCAAAAATTTCTTTCAACATAAAATGTTCAAATCCACCTTTTTCAGAGACTTCTGTGTATTTTTCTACTTCTTCTACTTCATAATCAACCGGAGTTAAATCATCACCAAAAATTTCAATGGACTTCGGAGTCAATCGTATAATTTGATTATCCAAAGGATATATGATTTGTTGAGTGTACTTCAAAATTGCGTAAATATCACTAGCCAAATAATTTTCTGAATTTCCAATTCCAATTACAAGTGGAGTTTCATTTCGAACGGCCACAATTTCATCGGGATGATCTTCATGAATTACTGCTATTGTAAAAATACCTTGAATTTCTTCTAACGATTTACTAAGAGCTTTAACCAAATTGCCTGAATAATATTTATTTATTAATGCAGGTAGAACTTCTGAATCTGAATTACTCTTAAACTTATATCCTTCACCTTCTAACTTTTCTTTAATCTCCAGATAATTATCGATAGTTCCATTGTGAACTACTGCAATAGTATTATCTGAATCTGAATGAGGATGAGCATTAACATCAGAAGGTTCACCATGTGTAGCCCAACGTGTATGAGCTATAGCCAATGTGGAATCTGACTTTTGTAATTCAGCTTCCATATTGACAATAGGACCTTCTTTTTTACAAACTATTAACTTTTCTTCTCTAGTAGCTATACCTGATGAATCATATCCTCTATATTCCAATTTTTTCAAGGATTCTAAAACAATTGGTTGAGCTTTCTTATTTCCTGTATACCCTACAATTCCACACATCAGATGCTATCTCCCTGAAAGACTGCATTATAAAATTCTCCCTCACCTATTGCTGCATTGTTCAATAAGATTGAACCACCTTCAAGAATAGCTCTACTGCCAATTCTACAACCGTCTCCAACCATAGCACCTCGATTGCTAAGAGAAAACTCCTGATCCAAATATATAATATTACGATTATTAGGTATTGCCACACAATGTGAACCAAAAATATTACCCTCACCAAGGACACTACCCTTAAGACTGCAATAACTACCTATTACCGAATTTTTCATTACAATGCTATCTACTATTTCTGTAAATGCTCCAACGGTTGTATTAGCTCCAATAGATACTGAAGAACCTAATACTGAATTAGGGCCGATATCGCAATTTTCTCCAATTGATAATGGACCTTGCAAATAAGTACCTGAGCGAATAATTGTACCTTTTCCTATTGAAACATCTCCCTTAATAGAAACATTTTTCTCTATTTTCCCATTTTTATATAATAAATTGCCTCTTAATGCCATACTATTTCCCGATATTAAGTCCCAAGGGTAAACTACATTATGCCAATAATCGGCCTTAATCACTTCAAAAGGATACTCAGAACCTAAAGCCTGGAGAGCTTCACCTAAATGTTTTCCAGATAACTCTATCAATCTCAATGCTAATGTTTTATTAATTTTCATAATTCCTGTAAAATGTATACGACCGTAAGCATTCGGATTCTCAAAAGTAATTCTTGCCTTACCTCCAACTAATTCTATTTCGCCCCATTTTGACCAGCGCTCAGCTTGACCAGATAAGAGAACATTAGTGTTAAATTTTCTTAAACTCTTAAATGCTTTAGAAGACACATAATTGTCCCCTGGAACAAGAATGAAATCATCTTTTATTCCAACCAATCCAATTTTTAAAGCTTCTATGGTTCCTGTTCTTTCATCCTGAAAAAGATAATTTATTTTACAATTAAATGAAGAACCATCTCCAAAATAAGACATTACACTATTCTTTCCATAACCTACAACCATATTAATTTCCTTAATACCGGAATCAGTTAATCCTCTTACCAAATAATCCAGAATAGGTTTATTTCCAATATTAATCATTCCTTTTGGTCTATTACTAGTCCAACCAGATAGGCGTGCCCCTTCACCTGCAGTCAGAATGATTGCTTGCACATCTTATGTTTAGCCACGGGAGTTTATGATACTTATGATTTCAACAAAACCATATTTTAGCAAGGCTTTTACCATGAATGAGTTATGATTGGGACGCTATAATCATAGGAGGAGGTCCAGCAGGGAGTACTGTAGCAAGATATGCTGCTAAAGCTGGGGCTAAAGTTTTAGTTATAGACAGAAGAGAACCAATAGGAACACCATTACAATGTGGCGAACTCGTTCCAACTAATGGCGAATTGAAGCAACTGTGTCCAAATGTTCCAGATATTGATGATCTATTTCAAACTCCGAATGAAGCCATTTCAAGAATCACTGACAAAATGGGAATAGTAAGTCCTTCTGGTAACAGATTAGAATACCCTTTCAAAGGTCAAATACTGAATCGGCCAATTCATGATGAAAAACTAGTCTATTTAGCCAAGAGAGAAGGGGCTGAATACTTAACAAAATCTAGGGTAAATGATGTAATTGGTAATGAGGTTATACTAAAAAATGGAAAACATATCTCATCCAAAATAGTCGTTGGATGTGGAGGGCCTCATGATATACTTCGAAAAAAATTCTGGAATGAACCATCTCTGAATATCTCAGTAAATTTTGTTTTGATGGATGGTGATTTTGAAGATCGTGTCGATCTTTTCTTTGGTTCTGTAGCTCCAGGTGGATATGCATGGATGATTCCAAAAGATGGTGGAGCTAATATTGGAATTGGGATACAAACTAGATTCTCAAAGAATATAAGCTTAAAACAAAGAGCTGAAACTTTTTTTAAGAAGTTTGAAGGAAATATTACATACAAAGGCGGTGGAGTTCTACCAATGTCAGGTACAATATCAAATTTTGTAAAAGGAAACTATATGTTAGTAGGAGACTCTGCTGGAATGGTTCTACCTTCAAATGGTGCCGGAATAACTACTGCAATGACTGGTGGAAGAATAGCAGGACAGGTCATAGGCAATTACATCAATAAGGGAATACCAATTAATGATTATCAAAAAGAATGGAATAAACAAATGGGAAGTGAAATGAAATATTCAAAAAGGGGAATATGGTGGGGAGGATTAATGTTCAGATCTCCTGATTGGTTAATTAATACGGGATTTAATAGTATGACTAAATCAATGATTTGGAGAGCTATTACTTGTAAACCAATGTTTGGTTTGTTCTAAAATAAATCTTTCTTAACCATATCTGTAATTGGAATATTGTGTACGTTTTAGATACATGTGCTTTTTTAAGCCAGAAACACCCCGATGGAAGGCTCATTACAATCCCGCAAATAGAATTGGAAATACAAAATAAACAAAGTCTCCAATATTTTTCAAATATAAAGGAGATTGGATTGGAAATTAGAGAACCCAGTAAAGAAAACTTGGAAGTAATTAAATCAAATGCTAAAAAGACTGGCGATTTAGACGTTTTATCAGATACAGATCAGAAAATATTGGCAATTGCCTATGAAACTGAATCAACCATAGTCTCTGATGATTTTGCAATCCAGAATGTAGCTTTGTATATGAATATTGAATATATTTCCTGTAGTGGAAAAACAATCACGGAATTAAGAAAATGGAAATATAAATGTTCAGCTTGTAATTTTATTAGTATTAAAAAAAATCCCGAATGTACTACTTGTGGTAGTAAAGATATTTTTAGAATTAAGGTAAAATAAAACCATCGGAATCTAAGACTGGAACTATCGTGTGAGAATCTATATTCATACAGAAATTGAAATCATTCTCTAAACCTGCACTTTTCAGCATCTCATAACTAGGAGATTTTGAACACTCAAACACAATCTCATCACTAGATAATCTAAAATCCTCATTAGGATTTTCGAATTTATGCTTAATATATTCGGCACAAATATCATCCTCGATAACTGGATCCCCTAATCTACCAGAACATATGAGAGTAATATTACAATCTTTGTCTGAAAAAAAATCTACTACTGAAGAGGCATTGCAAAAACTACCCATTACTACCAAAAAAGAACCTGAAGAAGCTACAACCATTTTCGAACCATTTGTTGTACTTGAAAGGATTATTCTGCCTTCCAAATCGGCATTAAACATCTCCTCTGGTGAGGAGCCTAAGTCATAACCTTCTATTTTCTTACAAAGTCTTTCCCCTGATTTTAAAGCATTTTTGTAATCTAAACTCTTCAAATTCAAATGATCCTGACTAGAACAAGGAACTATTCTTTTGGCACCACTTCCAAAAGCATTAACATATGTTGTAGAAGCTCTAATAGTATCTATGATAATTATTGCATCACCTCTTGAAACTGCTAACTTAGCTCCATCAATACCATGTTCAATATTTACTCTCATTGAATATTATTTTCTTCCCTGCTTTTTCAAATGACGGTCTACTATAACAAAATAAAAGTCATCAATCGTATCGCCCCTTAATCCTCTCCGTAAAGTTTCTAAAGATATAACATCTGTAGGATGAATATTTCCTAGGTTGGTTTCTGGACCAAATTGTTTTAGGAAGAAAACCTGTTGCGATTTACGTGGAGATTCAAAAATAACTTTTTCTGGATTAATCCCATCAAGAACTTCATTCATTTTCAAAACTTTGGGATTGCCGTGGTCATCCATAATGCCTACACTAACTCCTGACTCTCTTGCTTCAAGAATAACTTTTTCAGCGCCAGCTGATAAATATTTCTTCATCAGACGATTATACTCTTTCGCTCCAAAATCTGCTTCAGGTAGCTTTTTACCAACTTCACAAACAACTCTAAGACCTTTATCTTTTGCGCAATTAATTAAATCAACAACTCTGTCCGAATCAATATCTAAACTACCACTCGAAATTTCAGTAACATCACACCCAATTTCAATTAATTCAGTGAATAACTCTTCAGCTTTATCCTGATGCTCTGAAAGCTCAAGCAAAGTTCCGCCATTACAAACTGAAATATCATGGGATCTCAATAACTTTACTTTCTTTCTAACAATCTCTCTTGATTGTAATTGTGTTGTAGCCCAACCAAGTTTCCATAAATCTACATATTCGGCACAAACGGTTAGTAAATCTTCAGTATTTCTTAAACCTAAACCTTGATCTAAACACATTGTCATTCCTTTAACTCTAGGTTTACTAGAACGGTCCGGCATTGGTAAAAATGAAAAGGCTTTTTCTTCTGTCATTATATCTCCAAATCGGGGGCCTCTACAAGCATAGCACTCAACCCACCTATAATATCTGTAGTAACTATGTCTTTACTTCTTAAATAAGAAACTGCCGCCATTGATTTGTGCCCATTACCACAATAAAGCACATCACCATCTGAAATCAATGTATAATTTGTAATAATTTCTTTTAGCGGTGTACTTATCACTCCTTTAACGTGTAGTAATTCCCAATCTTCAGAGTTACTAACATCTTTCATTGTCCCAATATAAGACTTAGCATTTTTAGCATTAAATCTATCTAAACTCGATGTTTCTTTATTCCATAAATCGTAGTGAAATATATGTAAATCAGTATAACCTTCAGATTCCAATCTTAAAAAAGATTCTGCTGAATTTGACAAATTACAAACAATAACTAACTTTTCATTTTTACTGAAAAAACAAGAAGCCATGTACTCGAATGAACCGTTAATACTAGCATTGATTGTATTCTTTATGTGGCTCTGAGCAAAATCATTAGTTGGCCGGTTATCTAATAATGAAACTCCAGAGCCTCTAAGTGTTTCAAATTCCTCTAATGAAATACTACTCATTATTGTACCTGAGTGTTTCTATATTTAAAATCTTCACGCACGATGATTGGTATAATTACTCCCATTCAATTTCTGACTTTATATTTTTTTGCTTTCTTTTCTTATTCTTTCTTTTTCCCTTTCTTACTCTTTCTTTTTCATCTAAATTATCTACGAATAAAAACCATAGCATACCTATTACTATTAAAATGACTGGAGTACAGCAAAATTGAACTACCACCCAGTCCCCGAAATCTTCAGAATCGTTGTGAATTAACTTTTGATCTATTCCTTCGCTAAATAAATGTAAATAAAATGAAAATGAAAGAAATATAGCTATAATTAATAACACAGCATATGGATTCATAAGGTTTTGAAAACCCAACCTCATGATAAGTAATAAACGTGTAGTCTTTTTCACATTCAGCTAACAATAAGAGTACCATTTAAAATATACTAAAAGTCACCTAAAGTAAATTGACGGGCACGAGGTTTAACCTCAAGATACTTGTCTAATGCTTTCTCAACACGAGGTTTATTAAATGAAAAATCATGACATAAATAATTCAATATGGAGTCACGTTGAGGAAGTGTCCATTCAGGTTCAAAATCAATTACAGGATGATCTAAAAATAATGCTCTGACTTCATCGAGATTATCAATTTTTTCCCCTATCTCATCAAGTACAGCTTCAGCAGTCCCATATTTTTGCAGAAATTTGAGACCACGTTTAGGACCTATACCTTCTATTCCAGGATTGAAATCAGTTCCCATTAGAATTGCCACATCAACTAATTGCTCTCTATTAAGTTTAAGATTTTCAAAAGATAAACCTACATCTATTATCTCTGGTGAAACCTCTACCCACTTCTGTTGTTTGGGTAACTTTCTACGACCTGAAAGAGTTAAGTTACGAACCAATTTTGAGGCACCAAATAATACAGTATCAAAATCCTGGGATGCACCGTAATCTACAACTTTATTATTTAACAAATGTGCAACCTGAGCTTCACCTTCACTTGGAGCATCAATCCAAGGAATTCCTAAATAATCTAATAATTTCTTACTCTCTAGAATCATGTTTGGCTCAAGACGAGTAGTTTGTTGAGCTTTAGTTCGAGCAGTTTCAATATCTCCTGCTTCAATCGCAGCTTCCCATTCTATTTCGGCCTTGATTTTACGCTGTCTTCTTACCTCCAACAAATTACGCTTAAGTTCTGGAGGTTTACCATCAAATACAACACAAAGCCTTAGGCCACTCGCAACCAAATTAGAAAATTTAAAAAAAAGACCACTAAGATGACTCGTAACTCTACCTTGTGAATCAGTCAGTAATGTCCCATCAGCTTGCCTAATACTTGTTAAAAATTGATACAATACATTATACCCATCAATTGCTACTTTTTGACCACTTAATTCATCAATCTTTATTTTTCTAGTTTCAAGTAAAGGACCTAACTGTATGCCCATTAACCTTTCACAACCCCTAGTGGCTTCAAGCGAGCCACTTTATTGGCAATTCCTGTAGCATGACAAACATCTACTACTTCTGAAATATCTTTGTATGCACCCGGAGCTTCTTCAGAAGCCACTCTCGGCGATCTAGCTTTAACATAAATCCCTTCTTTTTCCCACAAATCTTTAATCAAATCAGTTGAACCATATTTTTTCAACGCAGCCTTTCGACCCATTGCTCTACCTGCACCATGACATGTTGAGCCAAATGTATTGGCCATAGCTCCTGAAGTTCCAGAAAGAACATAACTTGCAGTCCCCATATCTCCGGGAACTATAACTGGTTGACCAAAACTACGATACTTTTGTGGAATATCTGGAGAATCTGGTCCAAAAGCTCGAGTTGCGCCCTTTCTATGAACACACAGTTCTTCTCCTAAATGAACTTCCATTTTAGCAATATTATGAGAAACGTCATAAACGGTATCCATTCCTAAACTTTCTCCATCTCCTCCGAATACATTTGAAAATGCCTTTCTTGTAGCATGGGAAATTAAAGATCTATTAGTCCATGCAAAATTTGCAGCAGCCGACATTGCACCTAAATATTCCTGGGCCTCTTTAGTGTATAATGGAGCCGATGCTAATTGTTTATCTGGTAAATCAATCCCTTCTCGTTTACTTGCACGCAAAACACAGTCCAAGTGATCCTGACAAACTTGATGGCCACAACCACGTGAACCTGTGTGTGACATAACAACTGCTTGACCTTCAAAAAGTCCAAACGCTTTAGCAGCCTCTTCATCAAATATTTCTTCAACTTTTTGAACTTCCAGAAAATGATTTCCGCTCCCAAGAGAACCAACTTGTTTACGCCCTCTTTTCCTTGCATACTCTGAAACATGTTCTGGTAAAGCCTCATCAATACAACCATTCTCTTCCAAAACATCTAAATCTTTTTTCCATAAATATCCATTTTCTTCAGCCCATGTGGCTCCAACTGAAAGTACGGACTCCAATTCTCTATCTGATAATGCTATTTTCCCCTTAGAACCCAGACCTGCAGGTACTTGTTTGTATAACTCATCAATGATTTCTTTCTGTTTACCTCTAATATCTTCTTCTAATAAATTAGTTCGCAAGAGACGAACACCGCAGTTAATATCGAACCCAACACCACCTGGAGATACAACTCCAATATCTCCTTTCTTTGAATCTGAACGAAATGCAGCAACTCCGCCTATCGGAAATCCATATCCCCAATGTATGTCTGGCATGGCCATACTGGCATCAACAATTCCAGGTAATTCAGCTACATTTGCTACCTGTTCAATAGCTGAACTCATACCTGGATGAGAAAGCAAAGCTTCAGAAGAATATATACGCCCTGGAACTTTCATTTTACCTTCCATTGGAAGTTCGTAAATATTTTTAGACTTGGAAACTAATTTATCTTTCATGAAATTACTCTTCTGCAGGTTCATACTTAGAAGGGCAGCCCATTTGTACATTTTGGGCATTTAAGACAAACTCACCATCAACAACTTGTAAAACTCCAGTAAAAGTTGCACTTTTATCTTCTGCAAAAGTATCTGGAAGAATTAATGAAGATATATCAATCTTAATTGAAAAATTACCATCAACTAAAATGCAATCTCCCACTTTTAGTGAAGTAACCATTCCATGAATTTGCAAGTTATCCCCATCTCCATAATCTCCTGAAACTGCATCTTCAACGGAAATATACATTGATTGTTCATCTACTGTAAAGAAAATAACAATACCTGTTATAACCAATACTGAAAATGCCAATAGACCTTTGGACCAGGATGACCATGGTGATACAGTTCGTCTCTCTTCCTTATTCATTATTGCCCTCTACTTTCTTGGATAAAACTCTTAACTTATTTGATAGGTATAAAACATAAGCACCTATTGCAAACCAAAAAACAGACATACCACCCCAAAGATAATTCATATCCTCTGCCGGCTTCTTATTGACATCTATTTCTAATATAATACTATTAGATTTCATAATACCTGTATTATTTATTCCATTAAAACTTACATTAAATTCAGCATTAAATATTTCAGAGTTAAAAGTTGATCCGGAAAAACTAAGAGAATCTGTATAATTGCTACTACCTTTGTTAATCTTTATCGTTTTAGAAATACCTTCTCCAAAATCAAATACTAAATCAAGGTCATTGTCAACTGCACCTTCTAACCAAATCACAATGAACCAATTTTCTCCAATCTCAAACAATGAGTTATAATAAATATTTACCATTTGTTCATCAACTACAACCAACTCTGCCTTATCATCAAAACAATCCTCTTGATAACAGTAAGAAGCTGCCGAAACGGGAAGAATGAGTAAAAAACTTAAAACTAACAATATGTATTTCATGCATCACTCATCCTTTTTTCTAAATAATTCCCTTCTAATTCTTCAATTCGAAATCGCATTTTGAATAAGAAATAATATAAAAACAAAAAACCAAAGAGACCCATGTAAAGACCTAATCGCAACGAAGGATCTAAACTACCTTGGTCTTCGGTACCCACAATCACGGGATGGTGTGATCTCAAAAAACGTGAAGAAAAAAAGGATAGTGGTATCATCAACATACCTGATAAACCCAATATGGCTGCATTTTTTTTAACATTACTACTCTCTGGTTGTCTTCGATAAACAATATATGCAACATACAAAAGCCACATTGCAAGGGTTGTTGCCAATCGCATGTCTGTTAGAAAACGTGATACAATATCGCCACCCCATTCAGCTTTCATCCAGAAGGTTCCGGATGCTAAAGACATAAAACCAAAAACTAAACCCAATTCAGCAGAACATTTAGCTACATTATCGGCATAATTTGATTTATTATAAAGATAAAAGGAACTACCACCTACTACCATCATAAAAGCCAAATAGGTAATGAGTCCCGAAGGTACATGAAGATAAAATAACTTCTGAGCATTAGGTGCTGTAAAAAATTTAGCAGGACCTACATGGATTAAACCAAAATAAAGAGTACCCAGAATCAGTAGAAAACTCAAACCACCTATAAATTCTCTGAAATATTTCATTTGGATTTCCATTCTCTTGGATAAGTTCCTCTTTTCATTATCACTCTCTCGAGTTTAGCAACCTTACCTTTTGAATTCGATCTTTCAACTATTTCTTCCGAATTTACTGTAGCTCTCGCCAAAGCTATTGTTTCTCCTCTTAAACTATTAATGGAGATTAATTGACCTCTTTTCATTTTCTTTGAAACGGAAACGACACCTGGAATACCTAAGTCTGCACCATGGCAAATAGCATCCACTGCTGAATCTTTAGCTTCAATATAAGGAATATCTACAAGCATCTCTTCTAATGGTCTTAAAATTTTAGAAAGTTGAGATGTATTGCCTGATTCCTTCCAAGATACATACATATCGTGAGCCTCAACCAAAGTTACTGAATCTTCTATTCGAAATGGACCTGATTTAGTTCTTATTAATTGTTCCATCCAACAATTAATACCTAAAGCTGAACCAATATCTTCACATAAATTCCGAATATAGGTACCTCCTTCACATAATACTCTAAATAATGTATTTTTAGAATTGTGTTCTAATAATTCTATTTCATAAATTCTTCTTATTCGTAACTCTCTCTTAACTGCAGCTTGAAATGGAGGGATTTGGTAAACAGGACCTGTGAATTTTTCAAACATGCTCTGTACTTTTTTCAAACCCGGGTCTCGCTTATAATTCATTAGACAAAGATATTCTTTTGGTGATTCTTGCATCACCTTAATCACTTTTGAAGCACTCCCGAGAGATATTGGTAAAACTCCAGTGACATTAGGATCTAGTGTGCCACCATGTCCGGTCAATTTTATCCCAAACGAATCTCTCAGCCAAGCAGCTACCTGATGAGAAGAAGGACCAGCTTGCTTGTTAATAATTACAACAGAAGATTGTAATAATTCTTCAATACTTCTTTTACTTGGTGGAGAACCATAAGATGCCCCTATATTGTCACTTATTTTATACAAATTATCTCCCAAAAAGCCAACTAAAAAGACCACTTGAAGGAATTGATTGATCGGCATCATACATTTCTGCCAGCTTTTCTGGTGAAAGCGTTTTCAGAGTAGATGGATCTATTTTTTTCAACAAATCTAACTCTTTTTTATCTAACCAAACTCCATTACATTGCAGACAAACGTCAATTTCAACACCATCTGGATGCTCATCATCCATAATAGAACCACAACTTGGACATAATAGTTCTGAACCTGAATCTATGCCTAAATGTTTAGTTGTTAAATGGTGTAAAGGTCGATTGCCAGTTAAAGTCATTAACTCACCTTTGTCAAGATATATTCCAGAACAAGATTCACATTTATCGATTTCTACTTTCCATAAACCTTTACTCAATTTCTCAGGCTTTAATTCTGAAAAACATCGAGGGCAGTCTCTTTTCATGACTTTATAACTTCCTGTTTTTTAGAACAATCTCTACATATGACTCTAGTAGAATTCCAGCCTGGGCCAGTTGGTACCATTATTTCTTTTTCACAGAAGTAACATTTTTCTTTAAGTGCAGATTCTTTTCCAGTAAATTTAGGCAAGCTCATTACAACTTATCGATTTAGAGAGAGTGAATAAAAGTTTTCATAGCTGCTCAACCGTTTTAAGGACCCTTTTATCTGAAACTTTCAGCCGCTGTAGCTCAGTTGGGAGAGCGTGGGACTGAAGATCCTAAGGTCGCCGGTTCGATCCCGGCCGGCGGCACCATCTCTTTGAGATCTTTAAAAAATGTCTTTGGAAAACTATTATGAGGCCCGGAATAGGGCATTAAGGACCATGACCTTGGGCCTAATATTTCTTATTTTTTTACCTATCGGCATTCCAGTTTCGTTAATCATCATTCCATTTATAGCTGGAAAAAATGGAGCAGCTAAACTACCAAAAGATTGGCATTTGACCTATATTCTAACTGTAGGTGGTGGATGGTCACTTGGATTAGTAGCAAGTATTTTCATTTTACTGTCCTTGGCTCTCGGCCCATCATTGCAAATTAATATTGCGGAACCAATTATATTTGCTATACTACTTGTATTTACTTGGCTGTCTTTTACTATAGGTGTTAGAAGTGCAAAAAATACGGTACAACCTATAAGCCCTTATGAACAAGAATGGGAAGAAGAAGATGCAAAAGACAGCCTAAATAATGATAATAAAATAGATGATGGTGAAAAAAATCCAAAATCCAGAAAGAATAAGAGAATACTAGCAATACCAAGTGAGAAAATGGATAGCAAAAATACAGATATGTTTTCTAAAGTTAAACAATTTATAAAAGGTCCAGGAAAAAAAGAAATAACCACTAAAAATAACAAGAAAAAAAACAATGGAAATGTTTCTACGGCTAAAGCTAGCCGTGTTTCAGCCTTAGCAACCCGGCGTCGTAAATAGTTAAATAGTCTGATTTCTGGATTGATTATATGAATAAGGCAAAAATTAGAGTTCTAATTGCTAAACCTGGCCTTGATGGACATGACAGAGGAGCAAAAGTCATTGCTAGAGCTTTAAGGGATTCTGGGATGGAAGTAATATACACTGGATTACGGCAAAGTCCTGAAGATATAGTAGAAGCTGCAATTCAAGAAGATGTACATTTTATTGGTTTGAGTATCTTATCAGGAGCTCACAGTCACATATTTCCAAGAGTCATAGAATTATTAAAAGAAAATGAGGCTGAAGATATCAAAATTATTGCAGGAGGCATTATTCCAGACCAAGAAATTCCAAAGTGGAAGAAAATCGGAATTGATGCTATTTTTGGACCTGGAACGTCCACAAAAGATATTATTGAATATATCAATAGGTCTGTAAAGTGAAATCAACTATATTAATTGATAAACTGAAACTAGGAGACATAAGAGCTGTAGCTCGATTACTAACTCTCATTGAAAACGAAGATAAAAGTGTTGAACATATTTTAAAGAATATTTGGCCCCTAACTGGTAAATCATATATTATAGGAATTACCGGACCTCCTGGTGCTGGAAAATCTACAATCGTGGATCTTCTAGCAAATATGGCTTTGAAAAATAAACTCAAAGTTGGAATTCTTGCAGTAGATCCAACAAGCCCCTTTTCGGGTGGTGCAGTTCTTGGAGATCGCTTGCGTATGAACAACGCTCAAAAATCCGGAATATTCATTCGATCTGTTGCGAGCCGAGGACATCTAGGAGGTTTAGCTGCAACAACTCGTTTTATGATAAATGGATTAGAAATGCTAGGAAATGATATTACTTTAGTAGAAACTGTTGGAGCTGGACAAGGTGATGTTGAAATCGTTAAAGTGGCAGATACAACAATTGTTGTAGAAGTTCCTGGCCTTGGAGATGAAGTTCAAGCTCAGAAAGCAGGTATTTTAGAAATAGGTGATATTTTAGTTGTTAACAAAGGAGATAGACCCGGTTCTGATAGACTATCTAAAGAATTAAAAATGATGCTTAGCTTGGGTGAACATAAAGAATGGATTCCACCAATAATTACAACAACAGCAACTAAAGAAATTGGAATTGAAGAAGTGTGGAACCAAATTGTGAGTCATAAAGAATATTTAGAAAGTAAAGAAATAAATAAAACAAGATTGGATAAAGTTCAATACGACTTAGAAAATCAATTAAGCCAACGCCTATTCACAAAAAAAATGATTCAAATTGGTGAAAATGAAATTGAAAATATGGCTGAAAAAATATTCAAACGTGAGATTGATCCATTCACAGCTATCGAAACTATTATCAAGCAATAAGTATTAAATCAGGCAAATATGGGACACGTAATGGACTCAGAGAAAGAGGAAATAAAAAAATACTTGAAAACTAGCTCAATCAAAGCTGAATTTGATAGTGATGAAGAGGGGCCTAAAATAATGACGAATATTGAAGCATTTCATGAAGGTCGATTTCCTAGAAATCTTGCCGAAAAATTTGAATCACCTCCTACTTTAGAATCGGAATCTTTACTTAATAATATAAAATTAGAGCATAGTGACTTGTTGAAAGAAAGACCAGTTCCTGAATTATTAGAAAGTGTAAATTTAATAGGTAATTTGGAAGACTTACGACCTCCTGTAATGGGTAAGCTTTACGAAGAAAAACGACTCAGTGAAAGTGACGAAAGAAAGAAAATAGATAATCGGAAATAAATTTCATTGGGCACGTGGCCTAGCCAGGAATGGCGGCTGCCTCCTAAGCAGCAGGTCGAGGGTTCGAATCCCTCCGTGCCCGCCAAATTTTAGTAAAAAACAGAAAAGAATAATATTAAATACAGCTCAGAGGGCCAATCAGTATGGAAAAGTCAGGAAAGTTAAGAAACAATCAGGGATTTACCAACGGAAACGGGTTAACTAACGGAAATGG
>TARA_B110000438_G_scaffold42393_1_pt1 | contig 21212 bp, 25 predicted proteins | sample TARA_B110000438 | Tara Oceans TARA_B110000438 (sample SAMEA4398413) | marine metagenome | biome: Polar Biome; feature: [MES] marine water layer (ENVO:01000295) within the mesopelagic zone...; material: water (ENVO:00002006), including particulate matter (ENVO:01000060) such as...... | reverse complement strand
GAATTAAATGGAATTGTATATTCTTCAGTAGCAAAAATAGTAAGAAACATTAATTCACCAGCATAAAAAAAGTTTTTGACATGGTATTTTTCATTTAAAATAGAGGAAATAAAAAAACCGGGCCAAGGAAGGTTGTCTGAAATGAAATTATCTATTTGTGTTAAGGATACATAAACATCTTTTCCTCTGAACTTTTCTATAGATGATATTGAATCTAATTTTTGGAATTTAACGAGATATCGATTTTTAAGATGAGTTTTAAACTTTTCAATTTTAAATTCTGAACTATCTATAACAACATTTAAACCTGTAAGATCAAAATTTCTAAAATAAATTTCGTGATTAAGATATAAATATCCATTCAGTGCATGGGGTTTTCCGAGTTGACCTAGTAAGAATAGTGTTTTATTAGTCAATAAATTCTACTGATGAATCAAGGCCTTCTTCATCTGCAGCGGCTTGTGCGACAGTTCTAATTGCTCTAGCAACTCGACCTCTTTTACCAATAACTCTTCCCATATCATTTGATGATGTTCTTACTTCAATAGCTACTTTGTCATCTGTTAATGATGCTACGTCTACTTTTACTTCATCTTCATTCTCAACAATCTGAGTGACAATGTATTCGACAACGTTCTTAACAATATTTCCTGATTCCGACATTATTCTTCTTCACTTCCTTCTTGATTTTCAGATTTTTCATCTTCGACTGATGCTTCTGCTTCAATCTTTTTATTGTTAGCTTTTGAACTACTTTTTACTTTTGCTTCAGGTGCATTGGGAATTGAAACAACTTCACCTTTAGTAGATCTCCACTGTGCCCATGCACCGGAGATTTCTAGAAGTTTTTGTGCTCTTTCAGATGGTTGAGCTCCTTTATCAAGCCATGACACAGCCTTTTCAACATTAATGTCTACTGTTGAAGGATTATCATGAGGGTTATAAAATCCTAGATCTTCGATGAACTTACCATCACGAGGTGATCTCGCATCAGCTACAACGACCCTATAGGTACGTGTTTTTTTCTTACCTCTTTGAGCTAATCTAATTTTTACAGCCATAATTCTGTCCTTATTAATTACGAAATTCTATCTTACTTTAACTGAATCTTAAACAGTCAGATTTAATAATATATCATTAAAATAATAAAGGTAGATATCATTATAAAATTTAACTATTCTATCTTTAATGAAAATTATTGAACTGGAGCACCCATTAGCCAAACATTATCTAACTCTATTAAGAGAGAAAAATACTTCTTTTGAAATATTTAGATCGGCTGCTTCTAAACTTTCTTATTTATTAATTATTGAAGCTACTAAAAACCTCGAACTTGATCAGGAAAAAATTCAAACTCCCCTGGTCGAAACTTTAGGTTATAAATTATCATCAAACACTGTTGCGGTCTCTGTCTTAAGAGCAGGCCTGGGACTGATTGATGGTCCTAAAGATTTAATTCCAGGGATGACCTTTGGATATATAGGAGTACAACGTAATGAAGAAACTGCTAAACCTGAAAATTATTATGAAAATCTTCCTGAAGTTAAGGACAAAGATGTTTTTATATTAGAACCTATGCTTGCAACTGGTGGGTCTTTATCTTTTGCGATTGATACAGTTAAAAAATATAACCCGAACAAAATATATGCTCTTACTGTCATTTCATCACCGGAAGGAATTAAATTCATCTCTGAAAAACATCCAGATATAACCCTACTGACAGCTTCAATTGATGAAAAATTAAATGAAAATTATTACATAGTTCCTGGATTAGGAGATATGGGAGATCGACTTTTCGGAACAATATAAATACAATGACTAAAAAATGTATTTTACTCGTTATAGACTCACTTGGTGTAGGAGCTGCTCCTGATGCTGATGAGTATGGAGATATTAATGCAAATACATTTGGTAACGTATCTAAAGAAGTTGGACCGTTAAATCTTCCGACATTTAATAAACTTGGTTTTGGAAAAATGACAAATATCAATGGGCTAGATGAGGATGTACTTCAGAATGTTGTTGGTCGTCTAGCTGAAAAATCTCTTGGTAATGACTCAACAACTGGACATTGGGAAATTGCAGGACTTGTCACAAATAAAGCTTTTGGGGTATTTCCAAATGGATTTCCTGATGAACTAATTTTCGAAGTAGAAAGTAAATCTGGACATCATTTTATTGGCAATTTTCACGCATCTGGAACAGAGATAATTAATACTTTAGGAGGAGAACACCTTGAAACTGGTTCTTTAATTTTATACACTTCAGGTGATTCAGTATTTCAAATCGCTGCTCATGAAGATGTTCTTAATTTAGAGGGTTTATACAAAGTTTCAGAAATAGCTAGGGAAGTTTGTAACAAATTCAATATTGGAAGGGTTATAGCAAGACCTTTTAAGGGTGAGTTAGGTAGTTTCATTAGAACGTATGATAGGAAAGATTTTGGTATCTCTCCCCCAGGAGAAACCATTCTTAGTCATCTAAAAGCTAATGGTTATAGAAACTTTGGTGTTGGCAAAATTAGTGATTTGTTCGGAGAAGAATTCTTAGATGACTCCATACATACTGAAGGGGATTTAGATGGATTAACAAGGCTTGAATCTCTAATCCAAGAATCACAACACGATTTATACTTTATTAATCTAGTAGACCTAGATATGGTATATGGACACAGAGAAGATCCAATTGGATACTATGAAGGATTAAAAATAATAGACAAGGGCCTAAATAATATTCTTCTAAATTTAGATAAAGATGATTTACTTATTATTACAGGTGATCATGGAACAGATCCTACAGATGGAAAAACCGATCATTCTAGAGAATATGTACCCTTGGTTGCTTTCAAAAATGGCATTAAAGGTAACTATGTTGGCGACAGAAATTCATTTGCAGATATAGCATCTACAATATGTGATTATTTTGAGATCCCTGATATTTTTAAAGATGGTACATCTTTTTTTAATGATATAAAAAATAAATAACTGTAAATAATTCATCTATAAAGTTTTTTATTATTAGAATAAAAAATATGAAAATCGCAGTTTGCGCAAAACAAATACCTGATCCAGCAATAGCTGTCTCCTATGAAGGTGGTGCCATTTCAAGACCTGAAGAACAAGTATTAGATGATACAGACAGATATGGTATTGAGGTCGCGCTTCAACTTAAGGAAAAATTCGATGCTGAAGTAATTGTTTTATCAATGGGGAAGCTGGGGACACAAAAAGGTATTCAACAAGCCCTTCAAATGGGTGCAGATAAAGCACTTGTAATAGAAGATGACTCTTTAGTAAATGCAAATTCTTTAATGACGTCAAATGTACTTAGTAGTATGGCAAAATCTGCCGAGGCTGATATTATAATATTCGGAACTGAATCCTCTGATGGATACTCAGGTGTTGTTCCACAGCAAGTTTCAAGATATTTGAATTTACCGTGTATATCTTATGTGAAAGGCATAGAAATCAATGACGATACAATTCTAACTAGGCAAACTATAACTGGATCAGAGAAAGTTACTATGCCAGACAAGTGTGTAATATCTGTAACAGCAAGTGGTGTTGAACCAAGATATCCAAATTTTAAGGATATTATGGCTGCTAAATCTAAACCCGTAGAGGTAATTTCTATCTCATCAATTGAATTAACAGCGATACAAAATCAAGAATTCGTTGAAATAAATTCAATATCAAGTGATAAGTCTGGCGAGAAACATATAGATGAAGGTAACTCTTTTAATTTAATAATTGAGAAACTAAAAGAAATAAAAGCGATATGAAATCTTTAATAATTGGAGAAACAAGTAAGGGTACCTTATCTCAAGGAACTCTAGAAATTGCAGGAAAACTTCAATCTGAAGGATTAGATTTTCATTTAGTTGTTATTGGTAGTGAAGATAATCCAAAGATTGGAGGAGACACATTTAACGCGACTTATCTCAAAATTAACTCTGAAGAGCTTACATTGTCATCTGTTGCAGACAATATAAATAAAATTATAAAAGAAAATTCTATAAATATGATCTTGGCTTCTTCTACGTATATTGGAAGGGATATAACAGGTTTCTTATCTGTTGATTTAAACTCAAGTCCAGTATCAAATGTGGTTAATTTTACTTTATCTGGTGATGATGTAATGACTACAAATTCAATTGACGGTGGGGAAAGCGAATATATAACTAAGGTTACATCTGATTACAAATTATTAATTATAAGACCAAAGTCATTTGAACCTGCAGAAATATTACTAAATGAAAATTATGAATCTATAAATATTGAGAGTAACGAATTAACAACTTCCGTTTATGACGTTTTTGTTGAAGAAAAAACTGGTCCTCAATTAGATGACTCTAAAATAGTTATTTCAGCTGGTAGGGGTATGGTTGACGTCGATAATTTAAAATACATCAATGAACTTGCTTTAAAACTTAATGCTGCCATAGGTGGGACTAGAGCTATTGTTGATGCAGGTTGGATGCCATATTCACAACAAGTCGGACAAACAGGTAAAACAGTTAAACCTGACGTATATATTGCTTGTGGAATCTCCGGAGCTACGCAGCATCAAGTTGGAATGAAGGATTCAAAATATATTATCGCTATTAATAAAGATGAGGAAGCACCTATATTTCAAATTGCTGATTTGGGTATTGTAGGAGATACTTTAAATATCATTCCTAAGCTTATAGAGAATCTTTAATCTGAAAATTTGATTTTATTATCAAAAGGAAGTACATCTTCAAATTTATACTTTTTATAATTACCCTTATGGACAACAATAACTTCTTCTGTGCCAAATTCCGACATTCTTTGTCTTGATACACCACAAGGAAAAATTGGTTGTTCATCCGAATCAATACAAGCAACAGCGAGTATATTGATTTTATTTTCACCTTCAGATATAGCTTTAAAAACAGCAACATCTTCAGCGCAAACAGTTGCTGGGTATGATGCATTTTCTATATTGCAACCTGTATAAATATTTCCACTATCTGTGATAAGGGCTGCTCCGACTCTAAAGTTTGAATATGGGGCATATGCAGACTTTGCAGTTTCTTCTGCTAAATTTGCTAATTTATCGTCTAATTCACTCATTTTTATTAGTTTCATTTGCAATTAGGTTTTCAAATTCAGATTTTGTTTTTATAAAAATTCGTGAGCCTGAGCCAGGTTCCATAGTAACACCATACAATACGTCACCAGCATGCATAGTTTGTTGTTGGTGTGTAACGATAATAAATTGAGCGTCATCTTTTACATAATTTAAAAGATTTATCATTCTGTGAAGGTTGGCATCATCTAAGGCGGCTTCAACTTCATCAAGGATATAAAAAGGGCTTGGAAATGATTTGAAAATTGCAAATAGAAAAGCAATTGCAGCTAATGATCTCTCGCCTCCTGAGAGTAAGCTAAGTTTTTTTACCTTTTTACCTTTAGGCTGTACATTAATTTCAATACCTGTTTCTAATAAATTATCCCTATTGGTTAACTCAAGAGAGCCTTTACCACCAGGAAATAACTGTTCAAAAATTTCTCCAAAGTGAACTGATATAGAATTGAATGATGAATCAATTCTAAATTCGATTTCATCTTCTATTTCTTTAATATGGACTAGTAGTTCTTTTTTGGAACTTGTAAGATCGTCGATAGAAGAAGTAATTTCTATATGACGGGAATTTAATTGTTCATAATCTGTTTTAGCTAAATAATTTACAACTCCTATGTCGTCAAGACTAGTTTCGATTGATAAAATTTGATTTTCAAGTTCATTTTGGTTGAAACTAGACTGATCAAATAATTCAAAATTTGTAGGCTCTAATCCATACATATTGACAAGGGTTGAATAGTGGTGTGACTTTTCAGATAAATATTCTGCTTTCTTAATTGATAAGTCACTCTTCTTATCGTTAATCAACAAATAGGACTTGCTGTAAGCTTCAATCTTTTTTTCTAATTCAGATATCTCAGTATTTTTATTGCCATGCTTTTCTTCATAAACATTCGCTTGAGAGAGCATCGATAAGGCTGAGGAATTAAGACTTTCAATTAATAATGATGATTTACTAATGATAGTTTGTAATTCTTCCTTATAGTCAGTGTTAGGGGCATAATGTATTTCATCAATAGTAAGTTGTAATTCAGAATTTTCATTGGTGAGGAATTTTATTTGTTCTGCTGCTGAAACAAGTTGATTTGATCGAGATGTAACATCGCCCTCTAAAGAATTAAGTTTTGAACGAAGGATTACTTCTTGATTTTTGAGTTCTTCTTTATACGATGAATTATTTGAGATTGAGTTTTGCTGATTAATCTTTGAGTTTAAAATATCAAGATTTTTTTGATATTCAGCTTTTAAATTTTCTAAGTTTATTTTTGAAGCATCAAGTTCCCTATCCACAATTGTTTTGACTGTTTTTCGGACTTTTGTGAAAGATTGTTTTAAGAATATTTTTTTTGAGATTTGAAGTGAGTAATCTCCTAAAACTTCTTCTGTGGTATTTTTATCATTTTCCCATTTACTAAAGTTTTCCTCGTTTACTGAAAGTGAATTTTCAAGCTTACCAACAATAGACTTTAAATAATCAAGATCTTTCTCAAGTATTGCTTCATTGACTTCTAAGGATGCAGACTGATTTTTATTATTCTCGTTAATTTGCTTGTTGAGTTCTTCTAAATTTTTATTTAAATCTGTGAGAGTATCTTTTTTTGTTATTAGTTTATTAGAAAGATCATTAATAGTTAAAGTATTTGAGAGTACCCTGTTTTGTAAATCTGTTAACCTTTTCTCTTCACGCAGTGTCTCTCTATCAAGATTGTCTAATCTCTCAGTAGCTATTTGTGCAATTGATTTTATTTGTTCTGATTTAGTTGTAAGTTTGTTTGAATAATCTTTAAATAGTGAACCAACAGACACACCTTGACCTAATTCAGAAGTAAGATTATTTTTAAGGTCTTTAGCATTTTGAGAAGATTTTATAATGTTTTCTAATTTCTCTGAAATATTGATAAGTTCATTACTAATATTTTTTTCTTTCTCCGAAAATATAGAGTATTTCAAAAGATTCAAATTAGTTTTATTTTCAAGAAGTGATGCTGTTAGCATTTCATGAGTTTGGGCCTGTTCAGCTTGTAATTTCAAAGGTTTAAGTTGTTTATTAATTTCACGAAGTACATCTTTTGCTCTTTTGATTTCTTTATCACCAGATTCAATTCTTCTTAATGCTTTATCTTTTTTTAATTTAAATGGAAGGATACCTGCTGCTTCTTCAATTGTAATTCTATGATCTTCGGGTTTTGAATTTAATATTTCAGCAATTTGTCCTTGAGAGATAATTGTATGTTGTTGTTTGCCAATACCTAAATCACTTAAGAATTCTTGGATATCCAGTAATCTACAATTCAACCCATTCATAAAATATTCTGATGCGCCGTCTCTATATAGTTTTCTACCTATCGAGATTTCTTCAGACCCATTGAATTTCTCTGGATCGACGACGAAATTAAGATATACTTCTGCAAAACCTTTTTCTGTTAGTTTTTCAGTACCTGCAAAAATTACATCTTCCATTTTATTGGTTCTAAGTGCACCGGGACTTTGAGTACCCAGTACCCAAGAAATTGCATCAACTACATTTGATTTACCTGATCCGTTTGGACCTACTACGACATTAACCTTATTTGAAAGGTCAATACTAACTTTTTCAGCGAATGACTTAAAGCCATTCACGACTATCGATTTTAAATACATTCTTACCCTGTTGTTAGTACAATTATAGTAAAGAATAAGTAAATCTTGAGTATTTAGACTATTTTTATATCTGCAACTTTAGTATTTTGATTATTATGAGTTAAACCATACGTAAACTCTTCATATACAGATTCATCAATAAAGCCTTGTGATAGTGAATAGTACATTGAAGCAACCTCAACTCCTCTTTTAGAGCCATCAACACACTTAAGAACTGTTGAGTTTGTAAGATCTGTAAAAAACATTGAACCTTCAGCACCAGCCTTTATTAATAGATCTTGATCAGATTTTTCCATCAGAATTGTATCAACTCTCCCAGTACCAGCAGTAAGTTTTGGGAAGGCAATAAAAGAGTTAAAAACATCCATCCAGGAATCTCGATAAGCATCCCATTCATTTAATTTAGATACACTATTAATAAAATTTAAAGAATTTAAATAGGGCGCAGGAAGACCACATCCATCAACACCGTAAAAAATATTGTCTAATTCAAATAATTCTTCATAAAATTTATTTATAATTTGTTGAAGGGGGTGTTGCAAATTTTCATATCCACTTATGTCAAAATCTAATAACTGACATAAAAGTAACATCCCAATATGCTTTCCTGAACAGTTGTTATGTAATTTTGTAAAAGGATTTTTGTTTTCTACTAAATTTTTATAAGAGTCCGCATTAAAAGGTATTTGTCTTTCGCAAAATATATCTTCGTAATTCAGTGAATATTTCTTGGCAGTTTGTTCTACTTTATCAGTGTGAATTAACTCTCCAGAATGAGATGCACAAAAGATTGCAATTTCAGAGTAATCAATTTCTAATTCTCTTTTCTTAATCTCAGCAACAAGAGGTAATAACTGAAAAGGTTTAATAGCTGATCGAGGAAAGTAATCAAATCCTTTATTGGATTTATTATCTACTAATTCAATATTGTGAAAAGATTCATCAATGCCATTACGCGATAAGATAATTTTAAAGCTATCCATAGTTGTAAATTATAACAATGGTTTCTGGCGTTAGCTAACTTTACTCAAAGCTTGCTTTGCTGCATGTTGTTGTGCGCTTTTTTTCGACTTACCCCTACCCATTCCGATAATGTCATCATCTAATAAAACTTCAGAGACAAATTCTTTGTTGTGATCAGGGCCTGTGGAAATATCGTCATAGACAACTTTTCTACCTTTTTTTGCATAATATTCCTGAAGCCTAGTCTTATAATCTTTAGACCCAGGATCTTCAGATAACTCTTTAATATTTGGATATATAAACTGAGACACAAATTTATTTACAATATCAAGGCCTCCATCAAAATACAGTGCTGCAATCAGAGCTTCTACAGCATCTTCAATTATTGAGTCTTTCATCCTTCCACCTGTTGCATCTTCTGCATTACTTAGATAGAGAAAATTTCCGATTTTAATTTTATGTCCTAACTCAACAAGGGCAGATTGATTTACAGCACTAGATCTAATTTTCGTGAGACTACCTTCATCTAAACTTGGATATTTAGTGAATAAATAGTTAGTTAAATCGAAGTCTAAAATTGTATCTCCAAGAAACTCGTACCTTTGATTAGATTCATAACTTGGATTTTCATCAATAAAAGATTTGTGGCTAAGAGAAATTTTTAAATATTTTTTATCTTTAAATACATACCCAATGATCTCTTCAAATTCTGATATAGATTCAGGACTCATATTTCAGATATTGTTTCTGCAAATTTAGATATAAACCCTTTTTCAACAGTTTTACTTGAGAAAATTATTGAATTCATTACAGCTTCTGAAGAAGATGCTCCATGAGCAATTGTAACAATCCCATTTACTCCTAGTAAGTATGCTCCATTTGTTTTATCAGGATCAAGACGATCTCTTACTGGCTGTAGTGCTTTATTAACAGGTAGAAGAAGAGGTTTGAATAAATTACCTTTAAGAGATTTCTTAATCATACTTTGCTGTAATTTAGCAGTCCCTTCCATAGTTTTTAATACAATATTTCCAGTAAATCCATCTGTTACAAATACATCGGCAGAATCACTGGCAAAATCTTTACCCTCTATGTTGCCGATAAAATTTAGTTTTGAAGATTTGAGGAGCTTGTAAGTACTTTTTTCTAAATCTCTACCTTTACTTGCTTCTTCTCCATTGTTAAGTAAACCTATCCTAGGTGAAGGTAGGTCGAATATCACCTCTGCAAATTTAGAACCCATCGCGGCAAATTGAAGCAAAACTTTTGGTTTAACATCTAAGCTTGCTCCAGAATCAAGTAGAACAATATCTTGATTTACTGAGGGAAGTACAGATGCTATTGCTGGTCTAATTACACCTTTTATCTTTCCTAGAACAGCTATGGCTGCAACTAAACTAGCTCCAGTTGATCCAGCAGAAAATACTGCTGAAGCTTTCTTATCTTTAACTAACTGCATAGCTCCAACAATAGATGAATTTTTTTTGGACCTTATTGCCCTTGCTGGATTCTCATCCATTGAAATTACTTCTGGATAATGAACGATGGGAATCTTTGTATTATTTAAGAAAGGTTCTATTAGATTTTTGTCACCAGAAAGGATTACATCTATACCGAGATTTTTAGCTTTTATCGCACCCTTAACTATCTCTTCGGGAGCAGAATCACCGCCCATTGCATCAACAGCAATAGTATTCATAATCTATATATTAGCTATTTTCAGGTTCTTTAACTTGACGTCCATTATATGTTCCATCTACAGGGTTTACTCTATGTGATTGTTTTGCAACACCTGTTTCGGGATCTATCATAAAATGAGGTTTACTAACTTTATGTGTAGCTTTCCTTCTTCTTGTTCTTGATTTAGACATCTTTTTCTTAGGTACGGCCATTTAATATCCTTTCAACTTACAAATCTAGCTCACTTAGAGAAGAAAATGGACTTTCTTTTAAGTTTTTTTCTTCATGCTTACAAACACTAGTATTTTGTTCTTTTCCACAGACAACACATAAACCATTACAATTATCGTCACAAAGAGTCACTAAGGAAATATTATCAATTATTTTTTCAGAAATAATTGGATAAATATCAATATTTTCATCCTTAAAATTTATTTCATAGTCATTCTCATTTTTAATATATAATTTTTCATTAATAAAAGTTTCTCTGTCGTAAGTTGAAGATTTTAAACATCTAGAACATTCACTACTTGCAACATAATTTACGATGAGTTCAATTAATAAGTAATCTCCTTCTCGTGTAATCAATCCCCTCAGGACCGCATTTGTTTTAGTTGAAGATTTAGTACCTGAGTATTTTATATTTAAAATACCCGATTCTTCTACATTAAGATCTGAATTTGTTTTAAGGACTTTCTCTAGACTAAAAATAGTATTTAATTGTGGCATATTTATTCAGGGTTAATAATTTCTCTTGGTTTTCTAAGAGAATTTTTTTCATTAGATATATAAGAATTGAGTTGATCAAGTTTTGATTGTAGTTCTGAAAAGAGAGTATCCATTTCATCTTCAATTTTCATCCTATAAGCCTGAGATTCTTTCTCAGCTTGCTTAATAAGGGTATTAGCCTCAATAACTGCTTCCTGTAAAACATATGAATTTGAAATTAGAGTCTCAGATTCTCTTTTTGCTTTATTAATAATATTTTGAGATTCTTCTTTTGCTTCATTTAAAAATGTATCTTGTTCTCTTACTAGCCAACGAGCTGTTCTCATCTCAACTGGCAGTATGTCGATAAGATTCTCAACTATTGCAATGAGTTCTTTGTTACTAGTTCTGCTTTTGAGAATATTGCTGGAATTAAGTTTCTCTCTTAATGTTTCAAGGTGGTCAACATACTCAACTTTAATTTCTCCATTTATGATATCTTTAAAATTTGCACTTTCTTTATCAGACATTATTCATCCTTTTTAAAACGTTCTCAGGTACTAATTTTGATACATCTCCACCGTAAGAATTTATTTCTTTAACCATTGAACTTGAAACATATCCATATTCAGGAGAAGCTGGTACAAATATTGTTTCAAAATCGGCTAAATTTGAATTCATTTGTGCCATCTGGAACTCATAGTCAAAATCTGTCATTGCTCTAAGTCCTTTAACTATAGCCTGTACTTCATTATTCTTTGCGAAGTCAACAAGTAGACCTTCAAATGTCTTGATTGAAACATTATTTGTATCTGTAAATATCTCTGTAAGCATGAGTTCTCTTGTTTCTGTTGCGAATAATGAATTTTTTGAAGGATTTACTATTACACCTACAAGTACATCGTCAAATACTTTGGAGCATCTTTTTATAACATCAATATGACCATTAGTTGGTGGATCAAACGAGCCTGGTATAAGTATTTTCATAATTTCTTTATAAGTAAAATTCTACTTTGTCCATAGAGTTTTTCTTTATATAATTCTAAATTTTTCGAATTGATTACTGTAGATGATTTAATGTGTCTGTGGCACACAATAATCCCTGATTCTTCTAGTAGGTTTTCTAATCTACTCAGTTCAGAGGATATCTTAGAATCTTCAAAATCAAAAGGAGGGTCATAAAATATTATATTGAATTTATCAGAAGCATTTGAAATATATTTATCGACTGTCATATTTTGAATGTTGTAATTATTTTCAAATTTTTTAAGATTTTTGTTTATTATTTTTACACAACTATCTGAAGATTCTACAAAAGTTATATACTTTGCTCCCCTGCTCAATGCTTCAATACCCATGCTTCCAGAACCTGCATAAAGATCAAGAACTATAGAGTCTGCTATCTGGAATTGTAATGAGCTAAAAATTCCTTCTCTGGCTACCCCCATCATTGGTCTTGTTTTGGAATCATTTATAGTTAATATATTTTGTCCTTTATGAGTCCCTGAAATTATTCTCATGTTGTATCTTCAACTTTCAAAAAGTTTGGAAATAGCAAAGTGGCCTCATTATATATTTTCTCTTCAAGTTCGGGTGTGATTTCTTTTTTAAAGAATCTTTTTGACAAGTTTAAAATATCGAAATCATATCTTAAATCTGCAATTTTCAAATCTGATAATCCAGATTGGTCAGTACCAGTTACTTTACCCTCACCTCTTATTTGTAAATCTAGCTCTGATAATTTAAAACCATCGTTTGTTGAAATGATTGCTTTTAATCTTTGCTTGCCAACTTCGGTTACAGTGTCTAAATCTAACTTATTGCTTATGTGAAAAATACATTGAGAATTTATAGTCCCTCTACCAACTCTCCCCCTCAGTTGATGTAGTTGGTTCAAACCAAATCTTTCTGCACTTTCTATAACCATCAAAGTTGCATTTGGGATATCTATTCCAACTTCTATTACTACGGTCGATATCAATATGTCGATTTGCCCAATATTCATTTCGGACATAATCAGCTCTTTTTCCTCAGATTTCATGCGGCCGTGTAGAAGTTTAATTTTATTATTTGGAAATAGATTTAAATATTGTTTATAAACATTTTCAGCTGCTTTTATATCTTTATTTTCACTTTCATCTATGTACGGACAAACGATAAATATTTGAGATTTATTTTTTAAATGTTCCTTGCAATAATCTATAACAACATCGTTATCTGATTCATCTCCCGATAGTAAAATGTTTTCTATTTCTTTACGTCCTGGAGGTAACTCATCTATTACTGAAATATCCAAATCACCATATACAGCTAATGCTGTTGTTCTTGGAATAGGTGTTGCTGTCATGACGATCTGATGTGGAATTATGTTGCTTGATTCAATGAGTTTTTTTCTTTGATCTACACCAAATCGTTGTTGTTCATCAATAATGGCTAAACCTAGATTATTGAAGTGAACATTTTCCTGGATTAGTGCATGAGTCCCTATAAAAAATACTGGATCTGAAGAAGACATCTGTTTAAGAATCTCAGATCTATCTTTTACTGAAGATGTTAAAAGATAAGTTTTAATATTATATTTCTTTAGGATTGGATTTAAAGAATTGTAATGCTGTTCAGCAAGAACTTCTGTAGGTGCCATCAAAGCCGCTTTAAACCCAGCATTAATAACTGAAAAAACAGCACATGCAGCAACTATTGTTTTTCCGGAACCAACATCACCCTGCAGTAATCTTTTCATTGCAGATTTTTTATTCATATCTTTCAATATTTCATTTATTGTTCTTTTTTGTGCCTTGGTTAGTTCGAAATCAAGGTTCGCGGTAAAAGTATCAACTAAGTTATTGTTTGTTTCTATTTTTTCGCTGCCGACAATAAGTTTATTGGACTTTTTTTTCCTCTTAAAAATTGTTTGTAAATAAATAAACTCATCAAATGCAAGTCTTTTTTTAGCTCTATAATATTCATCTAAACTCTCTGGAAAGTGTATATCATTAAAACTTGTTGTCCTATCAAGTAACTCGTACTCAGTTATTTGCTGTATGTTCATATAATCTTCGATTTCAGGAGATCTTTTGAGCGCATGTTTGATACCTTTTCGTATAAGAGAGCTAGATAGTCCCTCTATTTTTTTATAAATAGGTATTAAAGCACCTGTTTCATTCAATTCATCTGAATCTAAGTATTTTTCTATAGTGGCATTTTTAAATTCCACAGATCCGGTTTTCTTCACTTCTGGGATTCCAGAAATGGCAACTGTGTCACCCTCTTTAAATCGGGTCTCAATATACTGAGGTCCGAACCATTTAGCCTTTGCAACTCCCGTATTATCAGATACTGAAAGAGTAGCTATTCTTAATCTGCTCCTAGTTGTGAAAACTGATACTTTTGTGATATTTACTAGAACGGTTATCTCTTTAATTTCAAACAAATTACCAACATCTTCAATTGTTAAAATACTTGATCGATCAATGTGCTTACGGGGGTAAAATCTTATAAGATCAATTATGCTTTTTATCCCATTTTTATTTAAAGATTTAATACGTTTTTCTCCGAAACCCTTTATTTCGGATACATTAATATTATCTAGATAATAAATTTCCCTTTTAACCACATTCAAACAATAGCTAAAAACTTTTTAATTCAAAGTACCTAATAGTCAATAGATTAGTTATAGTTATAATGTAAATTCAGAGGAAAATAATGGCAAAAAAATGTGAAGTATGTGGAAAAGGACCTTGGTTCGGAAAACAAGTATCTTTTTCTCACAAGAGATCAAGTAAAAAATGGTCTGCTAATATCCAAAAAGTTAAAGTAGCTGACAGCACAAATACAAAAAAAGTAAAGGTTTGTACATCTTGCTTGAAAGCTGGAAAAGTAACTAAAGTTTAAATGGCTCAGGGTGTTGTTAAATCATATGATCCTAACTCTGGTAATGGTATCGTCGTTCTTGACACAGATAAAACTGAAGTATACTTACAACCCGGTTCACTTAAAGGGTCAATTTTTAGAACCTTAAGACAGGGTCAAAGAATAAATTTTGAAATAAATGATGTAGATAATGTTCAAACTATTTCTAATGTGAAAATTGGACAAGGTGGATACTAATATTCTTTAATGTCTGAAATTATCATCAATGAATCTAACAAATTAATTATCGACAAACATTTTTCACATCTTATTTGTGATGAATATACAGAATCGATTTTTAAAGGTGGTCAATCTCAAGCCGATGAGAAGTTAAGAAATATTAACATTAAAGGGTACTCAAAGAAAAGAAACAACGTATATCCCGAAACTAAGAGAGGCTCATCTTATCTATCTCCGTACATAAGACATGGACTACTTGGGCTAAATGAAGTGTGGGATGCGGTTGTTGATTTTCCACATGAAGATCGTACAAAATTTAGAGATGAACTACTTTGGCAAGAATTTTCTAGGCATATGTATGCAATCATGGGTAAAAAGATGAAAAAAATGCTTAATTATTCTATGAAGAATAACAACAAAGAAATTGATACAACTGAAATGAATTGTATACAAACAATACAAAAAGAATTAACTGATACGGGCTATATGGTAAACCAGACAAGAATGTGGTATTCATCGCATCATAGTTTCAGAGCAGGTGAGAATTGGACTGATTATGAAGATTATATGTTTAAACATTTAGTCGATGGATCAAGATTTGCAAATAGACTGGGTTGGCAATGGGTAATGGGTGGACAAACTGGTAAATTATATGGTTTTGCACAGTCTCAAGTTAAGAATAGAGCGCCTAATCTTTGTCGAGATTGTAAACTTCAATATACATGTCCGATACAAACATGGCCTAATGAATCTAAATTCGAACCAGTTAATCAATTAATGAATTTTGATATAATTGAAAAATTCGGCCCAACAAAAATAATAGATTCTGGAACCAAACCAGAAATAGTTTGGCTAACAGGAGAATCATTAGGTGACGATGATGCAGCAATGAAAGCTAATCCAAATCTTCCTGTAATCTTTATATTTGATGAAATACTCTTAAAAAAAATAAAACTTTCTTCAAAAAGGATTATCTTTTTACTGGATACACTAAGGGAACTTTCAGCTAAGAAAGAACTATCAATATTTGTCGATGACCCAAAAATTATCTTAAAAAACTATAAATATTCAGTAACACATGCTTGTGTGCCAAAGTATCAAAATATAACCAAAAGTAATCATCCTGAAGTTGAGTTTCCTACTAGCAGGCTTGCTGAACCAATAGATTTTTATCCCAAAAGCTATACCTCATGGAAAAAGAAAATTTCTTTGACAGTATGAAAAGAAAACTTATATTTCTATTTCTGTTTTTTCATAACTATACATACATTTATTCAAAAGGAAGAATTGGTAAAAATTTAAACGGTAGACCATGTTTAATACTTGAGACAATAGGTGCCAAAACACAATTAGTAAGAAAGAACGTTCTGGTTTACCTTAAAGAAGGTAATGAAATTTGTTTGGTTGCGTCTAGAGGCGGAAGTGAGAGAAATCCTGGATGGTATTATAATTTAAAAAAAAGTCACATATCTACAATATCAATTGGAACTGATAAGTATCAAGTTACTTCAAGAGAAATTTTTAACGAAGAACGTAATGAGTGGTGGATAAAAATGGATTATTTAAATAATGGTGGATATGAAAGTTATCAGAAGAGGACAGACAGGAAAATCCCAATTATGATACTTACTCTAACTTAGACACAAATTGCGCCTAAGTCGGTTTTGTAATTTAAATGGGATATATTCAATAATTAAAGGCTTTTGTTTATATCAATAAAGATTTTAGGAGTAAGTTCATCAACTATAAGATCTGCATTTGAGAGATCTTCGCCAGTAAAAACTCCCCTATCAATAGCAACAACAAAATTGTTTGATGCTTTACCAGCTTGAATTCCTGGAGGACTGTCTTCTACGATAATATTTTTTGTAGTTTTCAATTCTTTAATTGCTAAATTATAAATATCTGGAAATGGTTTATTTCTAGGACGCACGTTGTCACCTCCAACTACAAAATCAAAATAATCTGAAATATCAGCTTTTTTAAGTTTATCTTCTAATGCTTGTTGTGGTGATGCGGAAACACAAGCCTGTTTCCAGTTTAAATCTTGTAAATATTCCAAACATACTAAGGCATCATTAAAAATTGTATGATCTGAAAAGTTTTCAATAATTAGTGCTGCTATTTCATCCATAGTTTCACTAAATGAGGGAAGGTCAACTTGTTCAGAATATTTTTTGTGGACTAATTTGTCATCTATACCTACATAATCATCAAACTTTTCAATGGGTAAATTAAGATTTCTTTTTTTTAGAACATCTTTCCACGCATACGCATAAGCCTTTTCGGTATCCATAAGAGTGCCGTCACAATCCCAATATATTCCTGTCATTTTACCCGAGCTTAGAATTGATATCTTTAGCACTTCTTAAAGCCATACCATCAGAACCTTGAATACTCCACTGATTAGACTTTTCGTTTAATCCCTCTAGGACCATATTATGTAATAAATCATACTTAGAAATATTCAAATTCTTCCAAAGATAAAGTGCATGGCTACCAGGAATAGTATTTATTTCATTTATATAAACTTCGTCTTCAATTTTTAAGAAATCATAACGAACTATTCCACGAGAAGGTATGATCTTATTAATTTTTTCTATATAGGAATATATATTGTTACAAATCTTTTCGGATAATACTGCTGGAAGTTCTCTTTTAGAACCCTCTAGCCCTCCATTGTTAAGATATTTTTCCTCGTATGAAAAAAGATTTGAATTTCTGATTGGTTTTTCTATTTCTGAAAAATTAAACTCTGGATAATTTCTTACACCAATTAATAAATCATCTGCATTTTCAAGATACTGCTCTAATAGTGCACCCCTTTCATAAAGATCTGATGATTCTGATATTTTAAGAGCTGTTTCGTAATCTTCTACGAGCTCGACTCCAATAGATGAACCCCCAAATTGTGGTTTCAATACATAAGGACCCTTAAAGTTTGGTGTAACATTTTTTTGAATTCTAAATTTATCTAAAACAGGTAGATTATTTGTTTTCATAAGTGAATAAAAAGCATATTTATCCATACAAAGTTGGGCAGTTTGTAGGTTTGGACCAGTATATTTAACATCCATTATTTCTAATAGTCCTTGAAGGCTTCCATCTTCGCCTGGACCACCGTGACAAGAATTAACAAAAATATCAAACTCTATTTTTTTTCTTTTGTAGAGAAAACAATTATCTTTTCCTAAAGATAAATGTAATTCTTTAGAAAAGTTTATTGAATTTTCTATGAAATCAGTAGATTCTAGATCAGAATCAAGTAGATACCAGTTATTGTCCTTCGTCCAGTAAATAATTGATACATCGTTTTTAACTGATAAGACTCTGGCACTTTGAAGACCAGTCAAAATAGATATATCGTGTTCAGGAGAAGGACCTCCAATAATAACTGCTATTTTAAAATTCATTATTATGGATAGTGGTCAGGTAAATCATTTTCAAATAATACAACATCTTCTGGTTTTATAATAGTATTCAAATATTTTACGGCTTCATCTCTAGTAGGAAACCAAAAAGATGGAATTGAATTTTCTTGAAAAGCTAAAAGAAGTGAATTTTTATTTGTATAACCTACAATTAGGGCTGCATCAATAAAGTTGCTTGACTCTACGCCAAAAGCATAATTAAGAGAAAATTGATCATTTCCAAGTTCAATCATTCCAGGTGTTACAAGATACTTGGATGATTTCTCTTCCCCTTCGGAGTTTAAAAGTTTTAATGAGTGTTCAATACCCATAGGATTTGAATTGAAAGAGTTATCAATAATTTTATGTCCGAGATCACTTTCTATTGTCGTTTGCCGATGTGTCGTTTTCTCTAGATGTTTAACATCCGAGAAATAATTATGTACATCTAATTCGAGAGCTAGCAATACACCCGTTGATAATGCTATTGAAAGTTGCAATAATTCGGATGCAGATACTTTTGAAACGATCTTACCTTTTACATAGATATGATGTACACCATCTTTATAATCTACAAAAACCACAGCTTGCTTACTTGTTGTTGAACAATCGTAAACTATCTTTTGGGTTGTCCAGGTTCTAGCTTGATTAAGCAATAACTCATCATCACCATTAATCACAACTGAACCAGCAAGTTCAACTATTTCTGATTTAGCATCAAGGATATTTTCCAAGTTTTTCATTCTTTCTAAATGTACAGGTGCAATTCCAGTGATAACTGAAATATGTGGCTTTACCCATGAACACATTTCTCGTATTTCTCCAATACCATATGTACCCATTTCAACTATTGCCAATTCATCAGAAGAATTGAGATCTTCATTAATTGCCTTAGCTATTCCCAACCTATTATTAAAACTCTCCTTAGTTGAAAATATTTTGTTTTCTGTGTTTAATATTTGATTGAGTACGTTTTTAGTTGTGGTTTTAGAATACGACCCAGTTATAGCTACTATCGGAATTTGCATTTCTTTCAGTTTCTGTGATGCGCTATCTACAAAATGTTGTGATAAAGATTTCTCATAATTTGCTAATATTTTTAAACACTGGTCATATACGTAGTAGCTGAATATATTGGCCAGCAGAGCCAATAAATAACCTAATTCAACAACAAGTGAAACAGCAGATATAGAAATAATTACAAAATAATAAAAATTGTTTACTCTTGAAAGTCTCTCCGTTTTAACAACTTTCGAAGTTCTAGATGAGAAAGTCAATCCTATTGGAGTAAGAATTGTCAGGATTATCACTATAAATGGAAAATATGCAATCCACAGTGAAATAATTCCACAGATTAATAATAAAATAAATAGCATATAGTTGGACGTTTTAGATTTTACCCATCTGAAATAAAACCTAGTAACTGAGCCTCCAATGTAGTGCTCTCTCTGTCCAAGTCTTGACCATTTAAGTGAATTCACTAAAGACCCTACAGTTAGGCTAAATAATACAATTAGATATAGTGTATTCATAATTTCTTAAGTACCTCAACAATTGAATCAGGATTACTTCTTAACATATTGTGCCCATGATTGGGAATAATAGTTAATTTTGAATTAGAAATTAGTTTGTTAGCTATCTTTCCTATAGATATAGGTACCTCTTTATCATCTTCACCCCAAATTAAGTTCACATTAGATTGGATTAAAGAAAGTTTTCTTTCTAAATCATCATTTACTGCCTTCACTAAAGTATCCCTCATAACGCCTTCAGAATTTCTATAGTCTATCGATCCAGATTTATTTTTAAGCAATTCAATATAATTATTGGAGACTAACCCAATTTTATTTAAAAATTTAAGAGTACTTAATTTATTTATACGACTGGTTTTTACTGGATTCGAGATAAGGGGAACGCCTATTAATACAAGGTTATTAATTTCCCTCAAAAGGGATAGGTGAACAGCTACTCTCCCACCAAATGAATGTCCAACAAGAGTAGAAATCTCAGTTGGGAGTAAATTGTCCAAATAAACTGCATACTGATATGGATTCATACTTTCATTTAAATTTTGAGTTTTTCCAAATCCAGGAAGATCTACGGCAATTCCAGGAAGTAGTTCTATAATTTTGGAGAAATCCTTACTATCTCTCCCCCATCCATGAAGATAACAAACTGTAGGATTTTGAATATTTGAATAAGCAAAGGTAGTACCATCTGAAAGAAGTTGAAATGCCATTTAATCTAGTATTCTTCCTAGTGTCATTACGGCTCTTATTTCAAGACCCATCAAGAATAAGAGCGCTAGTCCCCAATATAAATAATAATTTTTACTCATTTCACCTCTGTAAACATATAAAAATGTAAGTGTAAATAAAACAACAACACCGTAAAAAAGATGGAATGATCCAGGATCATTTTTTTGAGAATATAATATTAAACCCCCTGCAGTTTGAATTAATATTGTTGATATTGAAAGATTAATTAAGTAAGTACCAATTTTTTCGTACTTTGTAGATCTTGAAATATAAATCCCAATTAAAATTACGCCACTAATACCAGCAACCCAAATACTTATTAATGCCCAAACACCATGAAAATTGTTAATCATAC
>TARA_B110000438_G_scaffold302856_1_pt1 | contig 21330 bp, 17 predicted proteins | sample TARA_B110000438 | Tara Oceans TARA_B110000438 (sample SAMEA4398413) | marine metagenome | biome: Polar Biome; feature: [MES] marine water layer (ENVO:01000295) within the mesopelagic zone...; material: water (ENVO:00002006), including particulate matter (ENVO:01000060) such... | reverse complement strand
TTAAAAATGTCGGTGTGCCAGCGCTTTTACCTTGGCCAGATTTATTCATTGCTTCAACTATGCGAACCATTTCGCCAGCCGATGCATATTTCAAGCTAATAATCTGTACGTCTTGGTCGCCCGCTTTATCCACTCGTTCAATAATTTGCACTAAGCGATTAACTACCGCGGCAGTACCAGTAAGCATAATAACGTTAGCAGGATCATAGTTAACTACGTTGCCGCCGCCTGCTTGATCTGATAATTGACGCAGTAAAGGTGTAAGTTCACGTACCGTAACGTTTTTAACTTCAACAACACGGGTGACCATTTCATCACCAGCACCTGGGTTTTCATTACCCACGACTGGAATAGAAGAGGTTTTCGCATCTTTATTACGAATAATTTTGACAACATTATTTTCCATTTCAACCGCAGAGAAGCCATAAACCTCTAAAACGTTTAAGAAAAATTGATAATATTGCTTTTCAGTTAGTAAGTCATAACTACGTACATTAACTTTGCCGCGAACGTTGGGATCAACGATCATGGTTTTTTGCAAATTTTTACCAACAATGTTGATAAATTCTGCTATTTCTGTGCCTTTGAAATTTGGAGAATATTCAGCCGCATTTATATTTGCAGAGAGCAAAACACTATTGAGTAAAACTGCAGTAACAACCCCGGTAAGGCTTCGCTTATACCAAGGTGCGCTTAATAATTTGCGCATTTATTATTCCTTTTATTCTAATTATCTATACTGAAAAGTATTTGTGTCATGTCACCATTACGATCAAGTAACAGCGAAACTTCGCGTTGTTCTCTTAAAGATTTTAGTGCCTGAGCGGCTTCACGAGGCTCAGTCAAATCAAAACCATTCATTTGTACTGCTACATCCCCTGACTTCAGACCAGCACTTTGGAAAAAAGTTGGATCTTTCGCCGGCATTAATTGATAGCCAGTAATTTTGCCATTTTCTCGTTTCGGCGAAATTTTCAAATAATCGGTAATGTTACCTGGGTCACTCTCTAAATCATCTTTTAATGACTGAGTCACTTTAGCGAGTGATTTATTATTACGCTGATCGACAACATTGGGCGATGTTAATTGCAATGACGTTTTAGTACGTTGAGGTCCTGATTTTTGTTTATAGTCTGGCTGAGATGGCTTGACGTTTTTATCAAATATTAATCCTTCAAACATCAAAGTTTCAAATCCGCCTGACACTTTTAAAATAACTCTGTCGTTAAAAACATTTTCTAACGTTGCCCTAGTGCCTTTGATGTTCTCACCAATACTGTAAGTTTCTTGTCTGCCTGAGCTTTCGATTACCGCAGCGGCGGTCGCTTTATCGCTACTAGCAACCACACCTGACAAAATTAGCTTTAAACGTGTTTCGGGGGCATCTTCAACAACTTCCTCAACACGCTCTACTTTTTGTTGAGAGAAAGCCCCGAAGAGATTTAATGATTGAATGGCTTTGACGTCGATTTGCTTTTTCGGTGTTGATGAAACAGCTGCTGAACCATTTAATGTTACATTAGCATTTTGCGTTGACTTAGATAAACCTAGCCAAGTTATTTGTGCACACAAAAAAGCGATATAGCAAAGCAGTACCAAAATAATTACTTGAGTAATTTTTCGTTGTGGTAGCTTGGAAAGCTGTTCAGGCGCGCTTGATAGGTTATTCAACAATGTCATTTTTTATCGTTTTTTTATTATCTTCAAATTTCAATTCGCTTTGATGATACTTGACCAATCGCTCTGCAACAAGATGTCATATTCTTTTTTAACTATAATTAGTTAACAAAATGTAAAGAAATGCATTCGAACTAGCGAAAATGCAGCCATTATGTTAACTTTCCGAAAATTTAAAATGCCGTTATAGAGTATAATTAAAACCATGAATAAACCTCATGATAATGATGCACTAAGTAATCAGTCCACCCGTTTAGACAAGTGGTTATGGGCGGCGCGCTTTTATAAAACACGAGCCATTGCAAAGCAGATGATTGATGGCGGCAAAGTGTTTTATAATGGTCAGCGTAGCAAGTCTGGTAAAGCCGTAGTTTTAGGTGATCGCATTACTATAAGACAAGGTTTTGAAGAAAAGCATGTCATTGTTATCGCGTTGGCTGATAAACGCCGTGATGCAACTTTTGCACAAACACTTTACCAAGAAACAACTGAAAGCATTGAAACGCGCGAAAAAAATAATTTAGCTCGCAAGCAAGGTATTTTACTTAGCCCCGCCAGCGACACTAAACCCGATAAGAAACAACGTCGACAAATTCGACATTTAAAAGAAAGGATATAAACAGTGGCTATGCAAAAAGATATTTTAAATCGCTATTTATTTGACAACCTACACGCGCGAGGAGAATTGGTAAACTTAAGCCAAACCTTCCAAGATATTGTTGCTTTACATGATTACCCGCAAGGTGTGAAGCAATTGCTCGGTGAGTTAGTCGCTGCCACTTGCCTATTAACCGCAACATTAAAGTTTGAAGGTGAAATTGCTGTACAACTTCAAGGTGACGGCCCAATAGGTTACTTAGCTGTAAACGGCAACAATCATCAAGAAATGCGTGGCATTGCCCGTATGGCGAGTGAAACCAATGCTACAGCCCTTAAAGATCTTATTGGCAAGGGCAATATGGTGATTACCATACGTCCAACTAACGGCGAACCTTATCAAGGTGTTGTTGCCCTTGAGCAAGATACTTTAGCCGAATGCTTAGAGCATTATTTTGAGGTATCAGAGCAAATACCTACCAAAATATGGCTATTTACCGATGAGCAAACGTCACAAATAGCAGGTACGTTAATTCAATTACTGCCTGACAGTGGCGATAAAGAGCAGCAAGAAGCAGATTTTGAACATTTATGCCAATTAACCAATACCATTAAACCTGAAGAAATATTTTCATTAGCCAGTGAAGACTTGCTATACCGATTGTATCATCAAGAAGAAGTAAGATTATTTGAACCACAAGCTGTTAGTTATAAATGTAGCTGCTCTGAAGATAAGTGTTTAAGTACTATTTCTCAAATTGAACCTAGTGAGTTGGAAAGTATAATTGCTGAACAAGGCAGTGTGTCGATGACCTGTGATTATTGCATGACTACTTATCAATTTGAACGACCTCAATTAGCTCAATTTATTAATGGTACAACACATTAAATAAGCTTTAGTTTGTAATTAGCTCTTGATAGCCAAAAACCTTTGGCTATCAAATTTAAACCACTTAGTTTTCTTGCGACACATCGAAAATAACTTTCTCTTACTAAACTCCCTCTCTAAAACTCACAACGTCAATATTAATAAAACGGCTTTATTTTATACTTTTGTAACTATTGTTTAATTAATCTCGTTTAAAACTTGGAAAATTATCTATTCATATACTTTAATTTTACTTAGTTCATTTAACTAAAGAGGTCATTCTGTAAACACAATTTTCCATTTTAAACGTTGAAATAAATTTTATCGCAAACCTTTGCTGACAATATATTTACATTATTTTTACATGTGGTATGTTTAATCGTCGCATTTTTGCGTATATCGTCATATATGATTAGCAAACCGTTGATATAACGGCTTTGCTCACTAAAAAGTATAAACCAGCACAAAAAATGTGCATTTAGGGAGGTTCTTTGTGAATAACAAAGTAACAATTGCTGTTTCAACAGCACTATTATCAATGGCAACTATGCAGGCATCTGCCAGCACAGTGCCCACGCAATATTCGGCTGAAGCATTAAAGTCAGTCACACCAATTTCTGTTAACAAAGGTGGCACATACAACAAAAAGCAGGCTAAGAAATTTCGCGTTGAAAAAGAACTAGCTGATGGTACATACACATATATAGTTCGCCTTAAAGATCAACCGATTGCAACATATGACGGTTCAGTTGCCGGCTTAGATGCTACAAATCCTCAAATAGCTAATAAATCATTATTCAAATCTCTAGTAACAAGTACTAAGAGTTCACAAGATATTCGAAAAGAACTTCGTCTAGACTTAAAAGCACCTGAAGCAGTAGCTTATGCTAACTACCTAGAAAGCAAGCAACAAACTTTCCTTAATAAAGCATCTAGTAAATTAGGTAATAATTTAGACGTAGTTTACAAATACAAAAATGCCTTTAACGGTATGGCTGTTCGTTTAACGCAAAAAGAAGCACAAGCCTTATCTAATATTGCTGATGTTGCTTATGTTGAACGTGAGAAAATAGAGCGCATGGAAACAGATACGGGACCAATTCATATTGGTGCACCTCTAGTCTGGAACGGCGAAGGACAAAGTGCTATTAATATGGGTGAAGACGTTATTATCGGTGTAATCGATAGTGGTATTAACTCTGACCATAGATCATTTGCTGATGTGGGTGATGATGGTTATGACCATACTAACCCATTGGGTGCTGGAGTTTACATTGGTGACTGTGCTGGCGATTTCGCATCAATGTGTAACGATAAACTAATTGGTGTACGTTCATACGCTATTATTACAGATAATTATGACGATACTGTTGTATTTGGTGATACTCCGCCAGCAAAAAATGGGGAAGATTACGGCGGACATGGTTCGCATACAGCAAGTACTGCAGGCGGTAACATCTTACACGATGTACCATTGGTAGATCCTGAAACAGGTGAAGCTCAAGGCGATGGTATAAATACTACTGGTTTTGAATTCGGTCAAATTTCAGGTGTTGCACCACATGCTAACATTATCGCTTACCAGATTTGTAATGCTGGTGATACTGGTGATAAATACTCAGGTTGTCCTGGTGCTGCAATTATTGCTGCATTAGACGATGCCGTTCGTGACGGTGTTGACATTCTTAACTACTCAATTAGTGGTGGTGGTAATCCTTGGGCAAGCTCAACTGAACTAGGTTTCTTAGCCGCTCAAGAAGCGGGGATATTCTCAGCAGTATCTGCAGGTAACAGTGGTCCTGACGCAAATACAACGTTAAAAAATGCTCCATGGTATACCGTTGTAGGTGCTTCAACTCATGGTCGTGAAGTTGCATTTGAAAAAGAAATTGGTGGCTTTACAGGTGGTGATACTGACCTTGAAGCTATTGAAGGTAAAAGCGCTTCTGGCGGTATTACTGCTAGCATAGTTTGGGCTGGTGATTACACTAACAGCAATGACCCAGATGGCGATCCAGAACAATGTTTAAAACCTTTCCCTGCAGGCACTTTTGACGGTGAAATCGTTGTTTGTGACCGTGGTGAAATTGCCCGTGTTTCTAAAGCAATAAACGCTGAAGCGGGTGGTGCTGGCGGTTTTGTACTTGGTAATATCGATGGTGGTTCAAACAGCGTAGCAAATGATGTTTACGTTGTACCTGGTATTCATATTAGCGCTGAAAATGGTAACGCTTTACGCACTTGGTTAGAAACAGGTGAAGGACACACAGCAACAATTACTGCTGCTGATGGTGAACTACAAATTGGTCAAGCTGATGATATGGCTGACTTCTCTTCACGTGGTTCAAACAACACTGTTCCTGATATCATGACACCTTCTGTTACTGCACCAGGTGTTTCAATTTACGCTGCATACTCAGATGAACAATATGGCCATGATGTTACGGGAACAGCACCTGCTGATTTCGCCTTCTTGCAAGGTACATCAATGTCATCTCCACATGTTGCTGGTGCTGGTGCCGTATTAAAATCTGCACATCCAACTTGGACAGCAGACAATATTCGTTCAGCATTAATGCTAACAGCAGTTACAGATGTTCGTAAAGAAGATGGTGTAACTCCTGCAGACGTATTTGATATGGGCTCTGGTAGTATTCGTGTCAATTTGGCACATCAAACAGGCCTAATCATGAACGAAACAGCTGCGAATTATACAGCTGCGAATCCTGCATTAGGTGGAGATCCTAAAACACTAAACATTCCTTCAGTTTCTAATGCAAACTGTGTTGGTTTATGTGACTGGACTCGTACAGTAACAGCAACTACTGCTGGGACTTGGACTGTTGAAGGTGTAACCATTTCTGATGGTTTAGTTATTACAGCTACTCCTGCAACATTTACCCTTGCTTCAGGTGAAAGCCAAGCAATTACTATTAATGTTGATGCAATTGCTGCAGAAAGCGATGTTTGGTCATTCGGACATGTTGTAATGACATCTGCAGAACATCCAACAGCTCGTATCCCAGTAAGTGTTCAAGCATCAAATGGTAACATACCTAAAAGCATGAATTTCGACGCTAACCGTAATATTGATGGCTACTTAGTTCAAGATGTTATGGCGGTTGAAATTACTGAATTCACTAGTCGCTCTTACGGCTTAACTAAAGCGACTCAAACGGAAGCTACGTTAGAAGTCGATAGTGATAACGGTGATGCTTACGATGACTTAAGTGACGGTATAAATGTAACATTACATACAATACCAGCCGGAGCTAAACGTTTTGTTGCAGAGATCTTAGCTTCTGAATCTCCTGATTTAGATTTACGTGTAGGTTTAGATACTAACGGTGATGGTATTCCACAAGAAGACGAAGAGTTGGGTATCAGTGCAACTGGAACTGCGCTTGAAAAAGTTGACTTATTAATGCCAGAAGCTGGTAGTTACTGGGTTGCAGTTCAAAACTGGGCAGCATCAGAAGAAGGTGCTGAAGATGCATATACACTAGCAACAGCTATTGTTGATGGCGAAGCGGGTGACAACTTAACTGTTGAAGCTGATTCAGCTATTGCAGCATTAACTGAGTTTGATCTACAGGTTAACTGGTCACTTGAAGGTGGTGTTGAAGGCGATATGTACTACGGTGCTGTTGACTTAGGTACTAGTTTTGAAAATGCTGGCAATTTAGGCTTAATCGCTGTTGAAGTTAAACGCGGTATGGATGATGTGACGCTTTCAAGCGATGCAGATTCTTACATGCGTCGTAACGACACAATCAACTATGAAGTAAGCGTACTTGCAAACTTGTCTCCTGGTGACCGTACTTACACTGTAACTGCTTCTGTTCCTGCTAGCATGAAAGTCGATGAAAGCTCAGTGACAGGTGATGCAACAATTTCGGGTAATGAAATTACTTGGCAGATTACACAAGAGTCTCTATTTGGTTTAGCTCCTACTTATTCAATGACAAGTAATGCTAATGATGCAACTTGTAATTTACCAAACTTTGGTCAGAATGACGGTGCTCTTGGATATATTGATTTAGCTTCTCTAAACGCAAGCTTACTTCCAAGTACTGAACTTGATGGTGACCAAGTAACAGCTACATTTAACCTAGAGACTAACTTCCTTGGTAATCAGTACAGCTCTTTGAATGTGTCTGAAAATGGCTTCATTTACTTTTCAGGCGCTCAAGGCAGTAATGCATGGCAAAATCAACTTCTACCGGACTCTGCAGAAGCTAACAATTTGGTAGCTGCTATGTGGCGAGACTTTAAAATCGTTCGTAGTGACACATCAGGTGTGACTGTTGCAAATGGTGGCAGATATAAGTTTGTTGAGTTTGATAACATGGTTCATTCTTTGACAATTGATGGTCACTCTTCGGGTATTGCACCAGGTGATATCGAAGATATCATGGATTTCGAAGTAGTATTTGATAGCCAAACTGGCGACTTTGTTATTGCCTACGATAACGTAACTCATGATTGGGGCAATTCACTAGGTGGTACAGTTGGTTTTGAAAATGCTACCGGAACTGAAGGTGTTTCTAGTATTTATAGAACTTCAGTTTGGGGTGGCGCTTCAGGTTCTATAGGTTCAATTGAAGACATTACATCGGGTACGATTTTCTGTTACCAGTTACAGGATATTGAATCAGCACCTACTAAAGTTATGTTCTCAGCTTCTATCGTTGAGGATTATAAAGGTGGCCCAATTGATGTAGTAATTACAAACAGCACTGATGATGAAAACACAGTTGAAGTTGTTAAAGAAACAAATGCTGAGTTTCAAGTTGAAGGCGCACCTACAGCAATGATCACGGGTAGTACAGCGGTTGTTGAAAAAGAGAGTGTTCAACTTTCTGGCTCATCTTCATCTGATCCAAATGGTGATACCTTATCTTATGTATGGGTTCAGCTATCTGGTACTCCGGTAAGCATTACTGCTAACTCAGCTTCAATTAGCTTTACAGCTCCTACCGTTGAGAGAGATGAAACTATCGCTTTCCAACTAACAGTAGATGACGGTAATGGCAACTCAGATACAACGACTGCCTCGGTATCAATTGTTAATAAGAAAGAAAGTGGTTCATTTGGTTGGTTAATGTTGTTACTAACACCAATGTTATTTACACGTCGTAAAAAAGTGTAATTTAATAACCTAAGCTTTATTTTAGAAAGCTGATAAAATCAAAAGCCATCAACATAATGTTGATGGCTTTTTTAATGCCTTGTTGAATCTCCATATTAAACCTTCCTGCTACCTCCGCTCATAATAATCGGCTAGAAAATTTATCTGTATTCATTTTTTAGACATAACTTAATTTATGCTTCACAGGGAATTAAAGTTTAAATTACATCATCAATGGTGATAGCTTTTGCGAATAGTATTGATTGTGGTTCATAAACAAAGCTCTACGTTTTTTAATACTAAGCTATCTGTATTTGAATAGATCACAACACTTAAACCGAAAGCGACTAAGCACATTAATAATAATTCTTAACAGTAGATTAAATGCACCATTCACATAACAAAAATTATTGAATTATTGAATTATTGAATTATTGAATTATGAGTAAGGTAATCATTGAAGCTCATAAACCACTGATTTTAAGCTTATCTGGTTAAATCGATACATTTCCTGCAGCTCAACCTAAAGTAAGTTATTTGTCGCTTAACCTGCTCCTTTGAGCGACACAATACTGGCTCAAGTGAATAATATTGAGCTTTAAACAACAAATTTTAGACGAAAAAAAAGCAGAGCTGATTATTCAGTTCTGCTTTAGGTTGTACTAAACTAACGCTTTAAAAGTGAATAGTGGTACCGAGAAATACACCATCAAATTCAATGTTAGTGTATAGATCATTTAAGTCTTCTAGCTCTAACTTAACTGCACGGTAGCCAGCATTAATATTTACACCTACGGCAAGGTTGTCAATAAGCTCATAGCTTACGCCAACTTCATAGTCGTAAAGTGTATGGTCATCAATTGATAGAAAATTACCTTGTGCATAAAGGTTTAAGCCTGTTAAAGGCAAGCCAACATTAGTTCTAGCGTACAACATTGGTACAATTTCAGTGACTGATACACGACCTGACGTAGAGCCTTGACTTGCTTGTGCCGATACCGTTACATCGCCGTCAAAATCACGCCCGGTTAAACCAAAATCAAATGAAATTAGGTCATTGTCAAATAACTCATAATAGAGTGTGTAATCGACATAACTAATATTGAAGTCAGCATTAACATTAGTATTTTCACTAAACGTTTGACCGTCAAATTCGAATTCAGTGTTTAGTGTTGTACTGCCTTCAGTTTCTAAAGTGGTAGAAGCTATACGTATATTTGGAATTAATGGTACAGGGTGCTCAAACGCGATAAAAAAACTGTTTTGTGTTTGGTCAGCTAAATTAAAATCAACTTGAGAGCTACCATCGCCAAATGTTCCTGAAGCTTGGTTATCCCAAATTTGTCCACCCAAGTAAATACCTAAAGCATCCGCTTGAACATTAGTTGATAAAATCGATGCGAGAGTTACTGCTAGCGCTATTTTTTTCATGTTTTATTACCCTTGACTCAATAAGTCATTTAAATCAATCAGTGCCGCATTCGCACGTGATATATAATTAGCCATTACCAAAGAATGATTTGCAAGTATGCCAAAACCATCGCCATTTAAAACCATTGGACTCCACATTGACTCTTGGCTTGCTTCAAGCTCGCGAATAATTTGTTGCACACTAACTTTGGCATTTTTCTGCTCGAGTACATCTTTAAAGTCAATTTCTATGGCTTTTAAAAAATGTAACAAGGCCCAACAAGCGCCTCGTGCTTCGTAAAACTCATTATCAATATCCCACCAACTTGTTTTCAACTGCATACTGGCTGAGCCTAATGTTGATTGTTTCGCGACTCTATCGCCAGCGAGGTCAACATTAATTTGTTCTCGACCAACACTTGCACTTAAACGTTGAGAATAACTTCCTAAACGCTTTGTTGCTTCTTGTATCCAGCCGCGCAAGTTATCAGAACGCGCGTAAAACTGAGCCGATTGATTGTTAACTTGAGATAAGGCTTTTCTGTATGCGTATAGCTCATTAATTGCTTTTTGGTATTCACCTTCAGCACTTGGAATAGCCCAACTTGTATGATCAATATTGAATTGTGGTTGTGCTACTTTTAAATTTTTATTTTCTGCTGATTGAGACTGTGAACGGCTAAACTCTTGACGCATTACAAGCGCCATATCTCTTATCATTTCCAGTGCACCAAACTCCCACGCTGGAATATTATCTAAAAATACTGAAGGGGGAAGTGCGTCATTAGCCAAGTAACCACCAGGCTTATTTAACAAGGTTTCAGTGACGCGAATAAGTGTTGTAGTTGTAGTATAGCCTACAACAGGGGTAACACCGTCGGCAGTCGCTGCTTTAGTAACCTCCGCACGAATATCGAATTGTTCAGGCTCAAAGCTCCAATAAACGCCAAGTAGATACAGCAAAAAAAATAATGCTAAAAATCCTGAAATGACGGCTTTTGTCGAGATATTAACTTTCATAACTACTCCTTACTAATGGTGATGGTGTTTTTTCTGCTTAAGACCTTGAACAGTATAATTTACTTCGAGGCTAGATTGATTGTCAAAATGCAGGGTAATAATAACTTTTTCTTTTGCTTTTAGAGGCTCTTTTAAATTAAAAATCATTAAATGAAAACCTGAAGGCTGAAAAACAGTACTATTGTTAGCTAAAATGTCTACATAATCACGTTGGCGCATGCGCATTAAGCCATCAACCATAGTATGCTGATGAATTTCAATACGCTCGCTCACTTCGCTTGATGCAGAAACAAGACGAGTATCTGTTGATGATAAGTTTTTTATTGTCATATAAGCTGAAGAAATAGACGTGCCGGGAATACTCTCCCTCACATGCCCATCTTCAACTGATATCTCATTAACCTCATTAGCGAACACTTCGTTGGATAACGAAATATTCAATAAAATTAACCATGATATTACTGGTAAAAATATATTCCTCATAAGCTGCTATACATCCTTTTTATCCATATTATGATTCTTAATCACTATTGTAACTAAGCTTGAGCTAAATGGATAACTTAATTATAAGTTCAAATATGAAGAGGGTTCACACGCAAGCATTGATAGAAGAAATCATGACAATTAAAGCTGAACTATTTAAACGCTTAGTCAGTACCAAAAACAGTAAATCGATACTCTCTAACTTTTTAAAATCCGTCGTTAATAAGTGCTCTTTATAAACTTAGGTTGTGTTAGCGAGTATTTCGATTTTGTTTTGTGTTTTACTTGGTCGTGGTACTAAAACTAACAATGTACCGGGCGTTTATCTCGTGCAAGTAACCAAATAACGCCGGCAATTAAAAATACAGGCCAAAAGACCCCAACCAATAACATGGCACCGCCGCCTAGCACTAACATAGCAACAAATATTATTGAGCCGAATACACTCATCGCGATAGCAAAAGCCACCAAAACAAGTAATACAACCACCAAGGCAGAAACACTAATCGCCTTTAAAGGTTCAATGACTTGCTCCCCCATATAAATATCAACATCAAGTAGCTCTATAAAACTGACGCCTAAAACGTACGTTAAAAATATGGTGGCGAAAATGGCTAAACATAATGATTTAAAAAACGACATAACTTACTCCCCTGCATGTTAAAAAATTTTAAACCTTGTTAGGTATTAATAATGTTGCCACTATATATGCTACGCCTGTGGCAGCTGGAAACATTAATAACGCAACGATAGCACCTACCCTTACCGCTAAACGAGGTAGGTTATAATGCCTCGCTAATCCACCGCAAACACCTGATAACTTTTTATGCGTTAGATCTTTTGTTAAGGTTTTGTGAACTGAATATTCCCGGTCGTAACTCATGATTTACTCCTTTTAAATTTGTGAAATTTATACAGCACATAAACATCAGTAGTGCTCAGTATAAAATTAAGCGAGGGTGTTATACCTATAACACCCTAAGCAAACTTAACCGTTAGCAACTTTCTGCTTTAATTGTTCAAGCTCTTGCTCTATGTTTTCATCATTTTCTAGCTCACGAAATTGACTATTTAAATCATTTGACGAAGTCATATCGTAAGCTTCAACCTCGGCTTCAACACGGTCAATTTTTTGCTGGTAACGTTCAAATTTATTAATCGCTTCATCAATATTATGAATAACCGCTTTTTCACGCACTTTTAAGCGTACTTCTGCAGATTGCTGGCGAATAGCAAATGCTTCTTGCTTGCGCTTTGCCTCCGTCAACTTATCTTGCAAACGTTGGCTATCTTGTTGCACTGCAGATAAGTACTCATCAATTTGCACTAACTCTTCATTAAATTCGGCTAGTTTTTGTGTACAACTTTGCTTTTCAATCAACGCTGACTTAGCTAAGTCTTCACGCCCTTTACTTAACGCCAATTCTGCTTTTGTTTTCCAGCTATTAGCACGACACTCCATTTCGTGAATACTGCGCATGACCGTTTTCTTTTCTGCAATATACTTGGCCGCTGCTGAGCGCACCTCAACCAAAGTTTCTTCCATTTCATTAATGATCAACTTGATCATTTTTTCTGGCTCTTCTGCTTTATCTAACATTGCATTAATGTTGGCGTTAATAATGTCTGTAAACCTTGAAAACATACCCATAATTTTTTCTCCTATTAATACTTTGAAGTTTTTTGTTTTAGTAAATCAGATTCTTTTTGCTTTATAACCGCTGCTAACTCCTGAGTTTCCATCATGCTATATCGCATTGAAAAACGGTTTAGTTCAGCTTTGATTGAATGTGCTAGCCCTGCAGATAAATCATTCAGCACCTTTTGTCCTTGTGCCTGTACTGTTGCTGCTAAACTTTGCTCTAAAGAAGCCTCTTGTGCTGAAGCCGTGGTAGTAAGTAGCAACGTACAAGATAATAAAACGGTGCTTAATACTTGTTTAGTTTGTAATAGTTTCATTATTAATATCCTTATGTGAGTAACATGAAGTGTTATTAATTAACGCATCATGTTGGTAACTGATATTACTATTACAAGTGCTGTGCCAAGTAGATAAAAAACAGTAAGACGCTGTTATTTATGGTTTTATTTTGATACCACATTTACCAATCAAAATAAGACATATTATGTCGAACTAATATTTAGTCAATATAGCCACTAAGGTTAGTAAAATTGACCATTGAATTAACTAAAATATTTAAGAGGAGAAAGAAGTGTTTTTTGCTATGGCAAGAGCTAAGTAGATTATTGATTATTTGATGACAAGTTCATCAAACCTTATATTTCATTTATTTATTAGTAAGTGAATAAAAGTTAAGCACTGTAAGTACATTATTACAGTGCTTATTAGTCAGAGTTTTTCGAAAAGCGTTTATATGTAGATTGGTTAGTAAAAGTTATGTTTTATTTTTTATCAAGTAGAGGTTACGACTTCGGTATGAGTTAATGATCCCCATTCACTCCATGAACCATCGTAAACCCTAACGTCTTTAATGTTGACAATATCTGCCGCTAAAGCCAACACACAAGCCGTAACGCCAGAACCACAAGTCATTATCATGGCTTTCTTATCGGTATTAATATCAGTAAATATTTCTGCTAATTCATCAGGTGATTTTAACCGGCCATGCGTTAATAAATCATTGTAAGGTAAGTTTTTCGCGTTAAGCATATGGCCACTTCGAACTCCTGATCGAGGCTCTGCATCTGCTCCTGTAAATCGGCGGTTTGCACGTGCGTCGAGTATCAGGTTAACTTGAGAGCGAGTTTGCGCTTCAACGTCTTGCCAGTTACAAAAAAAATCAACCTGCGCTTTAGCCACAAAGTTTCCAGCCACTACCTTGTGAGTATCATCAATAAAATTGGAACGTTCATCAATGGGCTTTTTAAGTTTAAGCCAATATGGCAAACCACCATCCAAAACAGCGATATTTTTATGTCCCATTGCCCTAAACATATACCAAGCTCGCGCGGCTGAAAATAAGCCCAAATCATCGTAAACCACAATTTGGCTTTGCTGATTAATACCTAATGCTTTCGCAGCTTGTTCAAAATGTTCTGAGGTTGGCATGGTATGTGGAAGTGTGCTAATGGGATCAGAGAAGTCTTTATTTAAGTCGAAGCGACGAGCACTTGGAATACGGTATTCTGGCCAACTATTTTCTGGTGCTGCCATGTTACCCACTGGAGGAATACTAGCATCGAGGATCACTAGGTTTTCACTGCCAAGTATAGCGTGTAAATCTACGCAGGAAATCAATTGCTGAAAATACGTCATAAGCTAGACCTAATAATTTTACCTTGAAACGATAAAGCAAAATTAGCTGAGATCTCACACAAAGTACAGTATTTATAGTGAAGGAGTTTGAGCGGTAGTAAACATATAAAGTGTAAATAGCAAAAACATTATAAAGAAGCTTATTGACTTGCCATTATTATAAAAAATAGCAATAAAAACGATATTTTAAAATTAAGGCTTTGCCTTAAACAGTAAAGCTTATTTACCTTGCTCTAATCTAGCAACAATAAATGAGGTCGCCAGCAAACAAACACCGGGTAACATAAACAATGTAAATAACATGGTTAAACTTGGCATTGTATCAATCCTTTTAGGCTGTATTTAACACTCTATTTTTAAAGTGCTACTTAATATAAGTTGCTTAAACACTTACAAAGGTTGTGCCAAGGATCGAAAAAAACACTAAACCACTGTTTTAATGGTAAATTTATTTTTATGAAGATAATAAAATGCAGTGTTACTTTATTGATAAAACTGCGATGTGGTTAAATTTACTAATTTATAGCGAAATTTATGACAAAGAATTAAGCCATAATAAAAAGCAATTACATGGAGTATTTAAGTCCCAATATCGAGAAACTGTTTTCAACATTAGGACTTTAATAAATTTGAAAGTGCTGAATTTACTCAGCGAAGTAATTTAAAACAATAAGATAAAAATCAGATCACGTCTAAATCAGGGTTAAGTTGTAACACTTTAGCAAAAGCTTGTTGTAGTACTTCACCACCTACATTTTCACCATTAGCATTTTCACTTAAATAACGGCGAAATTGCTTCGCACCTGCTAAACCATTACATAACCCAAGCATATGCCTGGCTACATGCCAAGCTCGGCCACCATTGGCTACGTGATGGTCAACATATTCAATCATTTCATTAAGCACAACTTGTCGTGACTTAACTTCAGAATTTGCCTGCCAAATTTCATTGTCAGCTTCAGTTAACATATAAGGGTTTTGGTAAACTTCTCTACCAATCATCACACCATCAATGTGTTGCATATGCTCATTGGCTTGTGCAAAAGTGGTTATACCGCCATTGATTGAAATATCAATATTGGGGAAGTCTTGTTTAATTTGATAAACGCGCTGATAGTCTAACGGTGGAATATCTCGGTTTTGTTTGGGACTTAAACCACTTAACCAGGCTTTACGCGCGTGAATAATAAAATGCTGACAACCCGCGGCACTCACCGTCGTTAAAAACTGATGTAAAAATTCATAACTGTCGAGATCGTCAATACCAATACGTGATTTTACTGTTGTTGGAATTTTGGTGACGTTTTGCATACTCGCGACACAGTCTGCCACCAGTTGAGGCTCTGCCATTAAACAGGCACCAAACTTACCATTTTGTACACGGTCTGATGGACAACCAACATTAATATTGATTTCATCATATCCTTGCTGTTCAGCAATTTTTGCACACTCCGTCATAGCGTTTACATCACTACCACCAAGCTGCAATACCAAAGGATGCTCTGCTTCGTTATATGCTAAATAATTGCCTTTACCATGCAGTATTGCGCCCGTGGTTACCATTTCGGTATACAACACCGTTTGTTTCGACATTACGCGATAAAAATAGCGACAGTGACGATCGGTCCAATCGAGCATGGGTGCAATGGAGAATTTGTGAGAAATCATATATTTAAAAATAAAGCCTATAAATTAGAAGCAAGTTCAAACTTAACATGTGTAGTTTGAAATATTGGTGAATTATACTGACTACAGGTGTTTTAAACAAAAGAAAAAATGATGATTAGATTGAAAGTTCTAAAAAGCAATCAACTAAATTACTTCTTTAACCAATGACAATGCTCTTGCAATAAAGCAAGAGCACTAAATTAAAAAGATACTCTTTTTAAAAGTTGACTTGAACAGGAGTATTATCTGCAATTACGGTAACATTTTGTGAAGTGATGAAGTTTACTTCTTCGTCAACCTCTGGATCATCCTCAGTATCACAACTAACAGCAACGGTGTAATCACCTATAGTAATAAAACCTATTTCAAAGTTATAGCTTGTTTGTTCGCTATTGAAAGTCACTGCTGTACTTGCATAAGGTAAATTTCCAGTTTCATCTCCACCGTTATCTTCTAAGGTATCAATAGCCAAATCCGCACCTTCATATATATAGACACTTGCGACATTTGCAGTTGAATCAGAAAGTGGCGTACATTGATTCTCAATTAATAACGTTTCCGAGACAGTTCCATTAATATGACCCGCTTCATTGTTATTAACTAATCTAACACCGCGTGGCTTAAGAAAATAACCAACTTGACCAACAGGATTCGTCATTCCTTTATTTAAGTCAAATTCTAACGTGAAGTCTACCGTTCCACCTAACGTTGCAGTGAAACCATCTAATTTGAGTTCATTTGAAGGTACACTTACACTGATTTTATCACTCGTTTGTGCATCAATGCCGTAAGAACCATCACTCATGATTAAACGTAACTGTGTATAATCACCTGCTTCAATGCTGATACCATCGACTAAAGCAATTGAATCACTACCTTTATATTGTAATAAATCAAGACCTACCGTATTAGGAATAACATCACCGCTATTATCTAAACATAGATCATTGACTGCAATCATTCCTTCTTCATTACCTACAATGAAAACGGTATCTGCACCATTACCTTTAAGTTCTATTTGGTTGAAACATACAACGACTTCAGAAAGATCATCTACTGGCGCGTCACTTACCGATAAAGAAAAGCTAGGTAATGGTGTGATATTTTCTACTGGAGCTTTATCGCTTGAGCCGCCACAGGCAGTAATTAATAGAGCAGAGAAAGTGAAGGTGGAAAGGTGTGTTTTATTTAACATAATTTTTCCTAATGAATTAAGGTTATAGCAACTGAATCTTTCAGCTTCTTATTCTTTAGTGAAATCAAACAAATATGAATATTACGTTTCATTATTGATAGACTTTTCTAAGAAAAATGACACAGTTATTGCTGCGTCACGATTGCTATTAAGCAATTTATCAATTGAACTTAAGGTTCCAGAGCTTAAGCCAACAAGGTTAAGCATAACATTTAATTGAGTACGATATATTGAAGGGTGATGCACATCTTTCAATCTATACTGCGGGAGATGCCTACTTAAAAGTATAAAGTAGTAAAAAACCTTTAAGTATAAAGCAAATGCAGCTGTAGATTAGTACAACAGGAGTATTCACTACTTATAAAGGCTTTATGGACGCTAAACAAAAGAAATAATAGCAAGTTATTCGGCTGTTTAGACTACTGGCTAAGTTACCTTACATTCTGATAGCTTAGACCTTAGCTCCTCATTAGATTTACTTAAAATGGTTATATCAGCCAGCGCAATATCTAACTCAGCTTGAGCAGCCAACATTTTACTTATTGTCGCAGTTTTATCTTTTTGAGCCGTAACTTCTCTAACTTTTACTTTGGCCAATTCAGCTTTAGTTTCATCTAGCAATGCTAATAAACGCACTACATCTTTATTCTCAGTAAAGACTTGATCACTACCTATTTTGGTTTCAATAGGTTCATCAGCTTCAATAAATTCATCAGTTTTGTTAACGAAATACAAAAACGATAATCTTAAAATATAAAACAATAACGTTAAGCATAAAACCACACCATATTGAAATGAGTGTTCCGTTAATGCGCTAGTGAATTTATCACTTAAACTACCATCGGCGACAACTAAGCTCATAAAAAAGTTATTGTGCCAAACAAGGGCGATTAAAAAGTAAACTAGAAAAAAGTTAGGCGCTTGATTTTGAGCTCGATTAAAAACTAGGGTTGATTTAAAAAATTTTGAAAGCATAAAAGTCCTTTTTTATAACTAAATAATCAATTTAGTATAAATATATTGATTGGATACTGAGGGTTTCGACTATTTTAATGCTGTAAAAACAATCAGTAAACCATCTTCGTTAGTTACTTCATTATAAGGTGGAGTTATTGATATTTATATTATTATTTGTCATCGATATTGAGAAAATTAAAGCATTAGATCAAAAGAAGTGGTTTATTTTGGCCCTTACGACAAAGGAATAGCTTGTTCACAAATCTCAGGGGTTGCAAAAAACATACTAAACAACTTTATCAAAAGCTATGCTGCAAATTTTATTATTAAAGAAGCCAAAGGTTGTTAGTGCAAGGCTTAATAAGTTGATTTTAGGTTCAGTTATAAATGCTCGTTTACCATAGTTTATTTAACTGTTAATACTCGTCAAAGTACCTTAAATCTAATCAAGGATTTACCACTAAAACAGATTTATTCAACGGTGTATTTTAACACAACAACAACTCAGCGTGTTTATTCTACAATTGAACGCATATTACATTTCAGTAACCTGACCTATTCGTTAAAAAAATGTTATAAAGTACCGATAATATTAAAAATTCACTTAGTTTAACTCCTTCAGGAAGCACATGAAATATTCAATCAACACAGCCTTACTTTGTTTATGCATTGCTGTTAGTGGTATTGCGGTAGCCAAAAGCAGCATTAGTGACGATAAATTTCGTCAGCTAGAAGAAAACTTACCAACGCCAAATACTTATCGCACAGCGTCTGGTGCACCTGGCCATCAATATTGGCAACAAGAGGTGGATTATAAAATTGATATTACCCTAGATGACGAGAAACAAACGTTATCAGGCAGTGAAACAATTGATTATACAAACAACTCCCCTGATACTTTACGTTATTTGTGGTTACAGTTAGACCAAAATAAATTAGCTGATAATGCAGGTGCAAAAACAACACGCACAGCACCAGAGAAAAAAATCACTTATACCGGTTTACGCAATGTTATTGAAACAGACGAATTCCAGGGCGGTTATGACATTACTAAAGTAGCTGGTTCAAACGGCAAAGCGTTAAGTTATGTTATCAATGGCACTATGATGCGCATTGATTTACCAAAAGCCCTCAAATCAGGTGATAGCGTAGAGCTAAATATTAATTGGAACTACCAATTATATGAACAAAAAGTCTTAGGTGGCCGTTCAGGTTACGAGTATTTCAAAGAAGACGATAATTACCTTTACGAAATAGCGAGTTGGTTTCCTCGTGCTGCAGCTTACTACGATGTAATGGGTTGGCAGAACAAGCAGTTTATTGGTAGCGGCGAATTCACCTTAGAGTTTGGTGACTATGACGTTAGCATTACGGTTCCAGCTGATCACGTTGTAGCTGCAACAGGTGTGTTACAAAACCCAAAAGATGTTTTAACAAAAACTCAACGTAATCGTTTAGCAAAAGCTAAAGATGCCGACAAGCCAGTACTCGTTATTACACCTGAAGAAGCTTTAGAAAACGAAAAATCGCGTTCTACTAAAACTAAGACTTGGGAATTTGAAGCGAAAAACGTACGAGATTTTGCTTTTGCCTCAAGCCGTAAATTTATTTGGGATGCACAAGGTTACAAAGGTGGAAAAACCGACACAATGGCGATGTCTTTCTACCCGAATGAAGGTAACCCGTTATGGGAAAAATACTCTACTGAGTCAATTATCCACACCATGGAGCAATATAATAAATATACCTTTGCTTATCCTTACCCTGTTTCTATCTCGGTAAATGGCCCTGTTGGTGGCATGGAATATCCGATGATCACTTTCAACGGCCCGCGCCCGACATTAGATAAAGAAACGGGTGAAAAAACCTATTCTCGCAGAACTAAATACGGACTTATTGGCGTAATTATTCATGAAGTGGGACACAACTATTTCCCAATGATTGTGAACTCGGACGAACGTCAGTGGACTTGGATGGATGAAGGTTTAAATACTTTTCTACAATTTGTTGCTGAACAAGCATGGGAAGAAGGTTACCCATCTCGTCGCGGTGATGCTGCAAATATTACCAGCTACATGAAAAGTGACAACCAAGTTCCTATCATGACGAATTCTGAATCAATTTTGCAATTTGGTAACAATGCATACGGTAAGCCAGCAACAGCATTAAACATTTTACGTGAAACTGTTATGGGCCGAGAGTTGTTTGATTTTGCTTTTAAAGAATACGCGCAACGCTGGAAGTTTAAACGCCCTACTCCTGCAGATTTTTTCCGTACTATGGAAGATGCCTCGGGTGTTGATTTAGATTGGTTCTGGCGTGGTTGGTTCTACACTACAGATCATGTTGATATTGCCTTAGGTAATATTCACTTATATCGTCCAAATAGCCAAAACCCTGATACGGAAGAAGCTTGGGAACGTGCATTAGATAACGAAAAGCCTGACTTTATTAGTAAAGTTCAAAATAAAGGCAAGTGGGTTAGAACTGACGATAAACCTGAGTTGTTAGACTTTTACAATGAGCATGATAAGTTTACAGCTACAAACGCAGCGCGTAATAAATATAACAAAAGCCATGCAAAATTAGAGCAATGGCAAAAAGACCTACTTATTGACGAAAGAAACTTCTACATTGTTGATTTTGAAAATAAAGGCGGACTTGTGATGCCCGTTATTTTAGAGCTAACTTATGCTGATAATACCACTGAGCGAGTAACTTTACCTGCTGAAATTTGGCGTCGTAATAGTAAGTTAGTCTCTAAATTATTTGTGCGTGAAAAAGAATTAACCGGTATCGCTATTGATCCTAACTGGGAAACCGCTGATGTAGATGTTAGTAATAATTACTGGCCTGCACGCCCAATTAAATCTCGCTTTGATTTATACAAACGCAAGAAAGATGACATGATGCGCGATTACAATGTTGAATTGAAAAGTACTGATGATAAAGATAGCAAAAGTGCAGAAGAAGATAATGAGGCTGAACAGTAAACATGTTGTTAAGTCTAGCTAAACGCTTTTTGGTTTTGCTATTGTGTGGGTTAG
>TARA_B110000438_G_scaffold85581_1_pt1 | contig 21363 bp, 22 predicted proteins | sample TARA_B110000438 | Tara Oceans TARA_B110000438 (sample SAMEA4398413) | marine metagenome | biome: Polar Biome; feature: [MES] marine water layer (ENVO:01000295) within the mesopelagic zone...; material: water (ENVO:00002006), including particulate matter (ENVO:01000060) such as...... | reverse complement strand
ACATACCAGGTACTTTATTTGATTATGAGCATACTGGCTTAGCATTGGGTATAAGTCCAGAAGGAAAACATGATCATGATATATCAATAGATAATTTTGGATTCACAGCATATAGGGCAGTGTTTGATGAAAGATTTAATGTTCATAAATATCCAAGCTACTTTAATGCAATAAATAAAATATTAAGTGATTGCTATAAAGATGAAACTAAATGTTTTGATATGAAACAAGCATACATGACAATGTTGGTCGAACGAGAAACAATGAATCAATATAGAGCAGCAGTCAAAGCTAAGCCTGCTGAAATAACTAACGAACTTATGGAAAGTGCTGTTAGTTCACTAAAAGAAGAAAAAAATAAAATAGAAAAGCTATCTAATGATGCTTTTGAAAAATCTAATTTAGAATTATCAGAAAACTTAGAAAGTATAATTAATCTAAATAAAGAAAAAACAGAATGGGCAAAAACCTATAAAGAAAAAGCCAGTAGTCTAAAAGATAAAGCTAGAGAAAAAGCTAAAGAAATTATTTCAACTAAATAATATTACTTAACTTCCTTAATAAAATTATTTATAGATTCAGTAGCAATTTTAAATACATCTGAATATTTTTTAGCATGTTTTGGTAACTTGAAGGGGGAATATCCTATCAAGTCATTGAAAACTTGTACTTGTCCATCTGTAAATTCTCCAGAACCAATCCCAATCGTTGGAATATTTAGTTTTTTTGTAATTTCATGAGATAATTCTGATTGAATTAATTCTAAAACAAGAGCAAATACACCTGCTTTTTCAATTGCTAAAGCATCTTTCATAAGAGACATTTTTTCATTATTTTTTTTACCTAAAATCTTAAACTGTTCGAATTTAGTTATGTTTTGAGGTTTTATTCCTATATGCCCCATAACTTTAATATTATTTTCAACAAGGAATCTAATAATTTTTTCTTTCTCAGTTCCGCCTTCTATCTTTACTGCATCAGCACCACAATCAATTAGTTTTTTTGCATTTTCTAGTGCTTGAGCTTTTGTTTCATATGTTTTATATGGAAGATCTGAAATCAATAAAGTGTTTATTTGATTATTGAATATAGATTTAGTAGCTCGAATCATATCAGTAAGTTCAACTTGGTTAGTTAACTCATAACCTAAAGATGTTGTTCCATAACTATCTCCGACTAAAATCATATCTGCTTTAGAATTATTGACAATATATCCACTTATAAAATCATATGCAGTAACCATAGATAATTTATTCTTAGAAAATTTTATTTTTTTTATTTCTTCAGTTGAAAGTTTTTTTTTCATTATTTAAAGTCACAAATTAAGTTGTCAATCAATCTGATTTTATTAATATATACAGCTATCAAAAGAACAAAAGATCTATCAATAAAGCTTAATACTTTGAAGTCATTTTTGTCTCTTATTGAAATATATTCAATTTTAATATCTGGAAAGTTTTGTAAATAGTCTTTTATATTTTTTATTATTTGGTTTGAATCATATGTTTCTTTTTTATAGCTATCTATGCCTAATAATAGACTTTTATATATTTCTCTAGCAATGACAGTTTCTTTTTCTGTTAATAAACTATTCCTACTAGATAAAGCAATTCCATTTTTATCTCTTACTGTCTTTACAGGAACAATTTCAGTTTTAATAGAAAGGTCTTTTACCATTTGTTGAATTAATTTTAATTGTTGAAAATCTTTTTCACCAAAAAAAGCATAATGTGGGTTAGATAAATTTATAAGTTTTAAAACAATTGTGGAAACACCATCCATATGTCCTTTTCTAAAAGAACCTTCAAGTATTTGATTTAGATTTTCAATTTTTACAATTGAACTAAAACTTTCAGGGTATACTTCTAATTTTTGTGGTGCAAAAACAATATCTATACCATTTTTAGAAAAAATCTCTAAATCTTTATCTATATTACTAGGATATTTAGAAAAGTCAGAAGATGAATTAAATTGCTTAGGGTTTACAAATAATGATGCTATCAAAACATCTCCATAGTTTTTTGCTTTTTCGATTAAAGAAAGGTGCCCCTTGTGCAATGCTCCCATTGTAGGAATTAAAGCTACCTTATTTTTAGGGGGAATTATAGATCTTGCTTCAGCAAAATCATTAATGTTTGTATAAATTTTCAATTTATTTTTGGTGGAGCCTGGGAGGATCGAACTCCCGACCTCTTCCGTGCAAGGGAAGCGCTCTCCCAGCTGAGCTAAGGCCCCAAATTACTTTTACGTAATAGTAATGATAACAAATCTATTATATAAAATACTTAACATTATAGTGACATTAAAAGTATGTTAGATTTGGACTAAAATAATTTATAAAAAGATAATCCAAGCACTATTTCAAGCCTTATAGTTCCAGTAAAAGATACCCAATCATAAATATTTATTTTATTCCAGTTTAATTTGTTTCTCATATTTAAATTTATTAAATACAATACCTTAAAATTTGACAGATTTTTCATTTGTAATAATTGCCAAATTTCTATTATTTATATAAAAATTAAATCATAAACTGGTTATAATAATTTACTAAAAACAAGAATGAAGATAATAGTATTTACAAAGTATATAACCAATTTTTATCAAAGTATTTACATAAGAAAATATAATAACTTCTAAATTGAAAATTTTTCTATTTGAAAATTCTTAATATCAATGTAAATTTAATGTATTCTATTTTTTTTCCCGGGTAGTCTAACGGTAGGACAGAGGACTTTGACTCCTCCAGTCCTGGTTCGAATCCAGGCCCGGGAGCCAAAAAAAAATTACTTCATTTCTTGATCAACAGAAAGCCTTAATTCAGATAGATCATGACCCGTTACAGTGCTCCAAGGAGTCTCTACAACATAATGATCTTTTCCTACTTCAACTAAAGGAGGTCTTTCTTTAGTAAATTTATGATTCTTTCTTACTGGTAATGGAGTTCTTGACATAAAAACATCTCCTGAAGGAGGATTTACAGGTGAAACTACTTCACCTGGTAATACAATTTCATCTCTTTCTATATCTGGATGAGATGGCAAAGCAGCCGAAATTAAAGCATTAGTATACAAATGAGTAGGATTAGCAAATATTTCTTCTGTATCTCCATATTCTTGAACTACCCCTAGATACATGACGGCTGTTCTATGGCACATATATCTTACAGTAGCTAGGTTATGAGCGATAAGAATATAAGCTAAATCATGTTCGTTTTGAAGATCAACAAGTAAATTCATTATTTGAGCTCTAATCGATACATCTAATGCAGATACAGGTTCATCTAAAACAATAAGTTTTGGATTAAGAGCTAAAGCTCTTGCTATACCTATTCTTTGTCTTTGTCCTCCTGAAAATTCATGAGGGTAAAGATTACCTTGGTATGGATTCAATCCTACTTCTGCGAGTAGATCTCCAGCTCTAGTGTCTCTTTCTTGTTTTGTCATAGTCGTATTTATCTCTAGTGGTTCAGAAATAATTGTGTTAACTCTCATTCGTGGATTTAAAGATGACCAAGGATCTTGAAAAACAGCTTGTACTGATCTTCGCATTTCTCTTTGGCCAGCAGTTGTAAGTTCATTTACATTTTCACCTTGAAAAAAGATTTCTCCAACTTCTGCCTCTCCATCAGTACTTGCTTTTTCTAAACCAAGTACCATTTTTGCGGTTGTAGTCTTTCCACAACCTGATTCACCTACAAGACCAATTGTTTTACCTGCAGGAACATCAAAAGAAACATCATCCACAGCTTTCAGCCAATCAATTTTTCCAAAAAATGGGATAGATTTATTAACTTGATACCATTTTCTAACATTTCTTACTTGAATAATAGGATCACCATCGTTAGAGCATCCTATAGCTGATCCAACTTTTGAGTAGTCTTTCTTTTCTTGAGTTGTCATATTTTCCTCACATCAATCTAGTTTTAAAAATTAATAAGAAACCATATCTTTATATTTATCAAATTCAGCAACAGAACATCTTGATAATTGAACAAAATGATCTTTTTTTACCTCAACAAGTTCAGGTCTAACCAGAGCATCTTTTTCATCAAATTCTAGTGGGGATCTAGGAGCAAAAGAATCGCCTGGAGGAAGATTGTACAAAAGTGGTGGTTGTCCTTCTATTTGAGGCAGTCTACCAGTTTTTTCTTCAAGTTTAGGAACAGATCCTATAAGTGCTTTAGTATATTCATGTAAAGGGTTATTAAATATTTCTCTAACATCAGCCATTTCTACAATTCTTCCAGCATACATAACTGCTACTCTGTCACACATTTTTGCAACAATACCAAAATCATGAGTAATAAAAATTATCGCTGCTCCAGTTTCGCTTTGAATTTGTTTTAATAGTCTCAAATACGCAGCTTGAATTGTTACATCAAGTGAAGTAGTAGGTTCATCTGCAATTATTACAGAAGGATTAGATGAAATCCCTATAGCTCCTACAACTCTTTGTCTCATTCCACCAGAAAGCTGGTGAGGGTAATCCCTTGCTCTCATTTCAGGAGCAGGTATTCGAACTTTTTTCAAAGCTTCAACAACCTTATCCCATCTTCTTTTTCCTTTTAATTTTTGATGAATCCCTATTGCTTCTCCGACTTGATTGTTAATATCAAAAACAGGATTTAATGCTTGCATAGGATCTTGAAGAATCATAGAAATTTCTCCACCCCTTACTTTAGTCATTTCTCTTTCAGAAAGCTCTAAAATATTTCTTCCGTTTAAAATAACTTCACCTCCTGCAATCAATCCTGGTGGTGATTGAATCAGTCTCATAATTGATAAGGCTGTTACTGATTTTCCTGAACCTGACTCTCCAACAATACCTAAAGTTTCACCTTTTTTAACAGAATAAGATACTCCGTCACAGGCTTTAACTGTACCCCATTTAGTTGTAAAATTAGTTTGTAAATTTTTCAATTCTAAAACTACTTCATCTTGGACCGTAGAAGGTCCAAAACCATCTCTATCTACTGATTCTTCATTATTTTTAATATTTGATTTATTGACCATACTTAACCCTCTTATTAATATAATTTTTTTGAGTTTTTTCTAAGTTATTGTAAACATAACACATAAACTAAAAAATAATAGTAAAAACAACATTATTAAATTTCTTTTTCAACCTTAGTGATTGCACTTGTAAGAGCTTCTACTAAAAAATCTATCTCATCTTTAGTTATGCTTAATGGAGGACAAAGAGAAATAATATCACCAGCTCTAAAAGAGATGATATTTCTCTCAAATAAATAGTTTGGTATCTTTTTTTGTATTTCAAAAGACAATGGTATTTTTGTTTTATTTTGTTTATCTTGCACTAGCTCTATTGCTGCTAATAAACCTATGCCTCTTATATCTCCAACTATTTTCAAGGTTTTTAAAGATGATAATTTATCAAGTAAATACATTCCCATTACTTCAGATTTTTTAACTAAGTCTTCTTTTTCAAAAATCTCTAAGTTTTTCAATCCAGCTGCACAAGATACAGGGTGACCTCCAAATGTAATAAGATGTCTAAACATTTCATTTTCACTACCTACAAATGAATCTGCTATTTTTTTTGTTGCAATTACAGCTCCTAATGGAGAATAACCACTTGTAAGAGATTTAGCTACAGTAGTTATGTCAGGAATAATCCCCCAGTGATCAGTAGCAAAATTTTTTCCTGTTCTACCAAAGCCTGTAATAACTTCATCTGCAATTAATACAACCTTGTATTTATCTGCAATTTCTCTCAACCTTTGCCAGTATTCTTTTGGTGGGATATGAATACCAAAAGAAGCAGAAATCGGTTCAGCTATCATAGCTGCTACTGAATCAGGCCCTGTATGCAAAATAGCTTCTTCAAATTGATTGGCACAATGAACTGCATAATCAACAATATTAATATTATTTGGGATTCTATAAGAATCCCAATTTTGTACATGTATAGTTCCTGGCATTTCAGGGCCCATTGTATCCGACGTTGTTGGCTTCCCCAAACTTACAGCCATTGCAGTAGATCCATGATAAGAATATCTTCGAGAGATAACTTTGTAAGCGCCAGCTTTACCAGTATTGATTTGGTATTTTTTTGACATTTTTACAGCAGTTTCTACTGATTCTGATCCTCCAGATGTAAGAAATGACCTAGCTGATTTATCAGGATAAAGTTCAGCAATTTTACCTGCGAGTTCTATTTGTGGTATACATGCGGCATTAGCAGGAGGAGTTTCGATTTCACAGGCTTGTTTATACATTGCTTCTGCAATTTCTTTTCGCCCATACCCTGCAGATTTAAACCATAATCCACCCATAGAATCTAAAAATTTATTCCCATTAATATCAGTTACCCACACTCCTTCTCCCTTAACAAAAATTTTTAATTCTCCAGCCCAATCATTAATTTGTTGTGCGTGCATAAATAAATTTTGAGATGCTAAATTTTGTAATTCTTCTATTTTTTCTCCTGAAATATTTATTTGGTCATTCATTATATTAATTCCTCTGTTATAAGTAGATATATCTTTTATATCAGTAGCTTTATCTTTTATAATTTTAAAGGTTATTCTAATATTTATTAATTTATATAACCATATAAAAAGGTCTAAATTGTCAAAAATAAAATTTAGTAAAAAAAATAATTATTTTTACTTAAAAACTAATTTAACTTTAAATAAAAATATTAAAGAAGTATTTCAATTCTTTGAAACACCAAAAAACTTAAACTTAATTACTCCATCATGGTTAAATTTTAAAATAATCCAAACAGTTAATTCAAATACTTTTAAAAACCAAGAAATAAATTATAAATTAACTTTACATAAAATTACGTTTAAGTGGAAAAGTGAAATTATAGATTATAAAAAAAATATATCTTTTTGTGATAAACAGATTAAAGGTCCATACTTATTTTGGGAACATTCACATTTATTTTCAAAAGTAGGAGAAAAAACTTTTATGGAAGATATCATAAAGTATAAAGTTCTTTTTGGAACTTTTTCAAATAATTTATTTATTAAGCAAGATTTAAGAAAAATTTTTGAATATAGGCAAAAAAAAATTCAAGAAATATTTAAAAAATAGCCACAAGTTATAGAACGTGCTTTATAATTGTATGAGAAATAAATATTCCCGAGTAGCTCAGCGGTAGAGCAGCTGACTGTTAATCAGCGGGTCACAGGTTCGAATCCTGTCTCGGGAGCCATTTAATTATTTAATTAATGTGAAGGTGGAGAATAATTAAAATCACTTGCTTTTTTTATAGCATTAACACCATCTTCAGGATCAATTAGCACCGTTGTTGAGATATTATTCAATGCTCCTGATGAAGCTACTTTAATAAGCATTCCTGCCGCAGTTTCATTATCAGGTGCTTGAAAAATTACTATTAAGTCAGATTCGCCAAACGTCAAATATCCTTGAATTAAACTGCAACCCATTGCTGCCATTTGTTTACCTACAATTTCAATTCTATTTTGAGGGTTTTCTATCTGTGAAGCCCAAGCTTCAGCTGAATAATTTGCTTTTATTAAAAACTTTGCCATTTCTATTCTCCTGTTCATTTATAATTACTTTGATTAATAAATTATTGTATATTATTCTATAATCCTTTAAATGTTAAATAGCTTAAAAAACAATATATACAAATAACAAATTTAAATATGAAAAATTTTGAAGTATTCCAATGGGGAACAAAACATGGGCATAGTAAAGGGTGGCTTGAGCTTCTAGTTAATTCAAAAAAAATAAACTTTAACGGCTTATATGAGCCAGATTTACAACGAAAAAAACAAATATTAAATTCTGAAGATAAAATTTGGAAAAGTGTCAATTGGATTGATAACGTTGACGAAATATTAAAAAATAAAAATATAGATATAGTTTTTATTGAAGAATCAAATGAAAAAAGCTTAGAAGCTTTAGAAATATGCATTAATAATGACAAACATGTGATGCTTGATAAACCTGCAGGTAATAATTATAAAAAATTTGAATTAATTGCCAAAAAAGCTAAACAAAAAAAATTAATTATTGAACTAGGTTATATGTTCAGGCAGCATGATGGATTTAAAAAAATATCTGAATGGTCCAAGACTGGAATTTTAGGAGAAATATTTCTGATAAGAGCCCATATGTCTACTAATATCCCAGAGAATAACTCTCAAAATGAAAATATTTCTAGAACTGGTTTATCTAAATTTAAAGGTGGAATATTTTATGATTTAGCTGGCCATATGATTGATCAAATTTGTTGGATTCAAGGAAGACCAAAAAAAATAAGTAGTTTTTTCAAAAACTCTGCAAGTAAAAACACTAAATTTTCAGATAATACGATTTCAGTTTTTGAATATAATAAATCTATGGCTATTATAGATATATCAGCTTTAGAAATATCACCTTTAGCAAGAAGGTTTGAAATTTATGGAACAGAAGGATCGGCAATAATGGAGCCATTCGAACCTGCTGAAAAGATTAGACTTTGTCTTAGTAAAAAAAATCAGGATTTTCAAAAAGGTGTTAACATAATAACAATAAAAAACCTTCCAAGATATAAAAAGTCTTTAGATTTATTTTTAGAAAGAATTCATAGTAAATCTAAACCAAAGTATAGTTTAGATCATGAATTACTTGTACAAGAAACATTAATGAAGTCATTGGAGAAATAGATGAAGCGATATAAAGCAGCAATAATAGGGTGTGGAGGGATTGGGCATGCACACATGGAAGGTTATCAAAAACTTGACCAAATTGATGTTATTGCGTGCTCTGATCCTGTACCTGGAGCAGTTGAATACTACAAAAAAGAATTTAATATTCCACAAGGATTTAATGATTTTGAAGAAATGTTAGAAATTGCTAAGCCTGAAATTATTTCAATTTGTGTTTGGCATTTACTCCATGATGAAATAACAATAAAAGTAGCTAATTCTCCATATGTTAAGGGAATAATATGTGAAAAACCTATGGCTATTGGAATAGAAAAAGCAAATGCTATGGTAAATGCTTGTGAACAAAATAATGTTAAATTAATAGTTTCTCATCAAAGAAGATTTACACCAGGATGGATGAAAGCCAAAGAAATAGTTGAAAAAGGACTTATAGGAATCCCATTAAAAGCTGAGCTTAGAGTTAAAGATGGCTTGCTTAATTGGGGAACCCATTCAATTGATGGAGCAAGGTATATTTTAGGAGATCCAAAACCTATATGGGTTGTTGGTTCTGTAGAAAGATATACAAATAAATACGAAAGAAACACCCCTATTGAAGATTCATGTACAGGGTTAATTCATTTTGAAAAAGACTTACAATTCTTCATACAATCAGATTTAATGGATAATGGATGTGATGCAGGAAAGTTTGAGATATATGGATCAGAAGGTTTTTTGAAAATCAATGAGACAGAAGTAAAAATTTTTAATAGTAAATCAAATGGTTGGAAAGATGTACCTATAAACTTAAAAGACGGGGATGTAGCTATTGGTGGAAATACAAATGCAGAGCAAACATTAGAATTAATTAATTGGATTGAAGGTGGTAAAAAACATAGAGGATCAGGTGATATTGCAGCTGAAACTGTAGAAATAATGATGGGTATTTATGAATCAGCAAGAATTAATAGAGTGGTAAATTTTCCTCTTAAAGTAGATGGATATCCGTTAGAAAAAATGATTGAAGAAGGATTATTAAAATTAGAATCAAAAGATAAATATGACATCAGAGGGTTTTTAAATAGAGAAAATATAGACGAAAACCTCTATTCAAAGCTTCGAGACGATGGACTATCTCACCACGAAGCTATGAAAGCTGTAAACTTAAATAAATAATTATGCTTTTTTAGATCTTAAAATATTTACAGATAAAATAATTATCAATAAAGCCCATATAATTTGAGAACCCGTAAACATTTGATAACCAAGCTCTGTATTTACTTTCCAAACTAAATTTAAAACTAAAAAAATCATCCCAGAACCCATAAGCCCAAACCCTACTATATAGTTCATTAAAGAACTTAGGTAATGATTTCCTGACTTTAAAATAATATATCCGGTTGTTATAGTTGCCAAATATATTACATAAGTAGATATAGCGAAAGCTCCCCAATATATTGCATATACACCAGCTGCAGCTGCTCCAGCAATTATAGAATTTATGGAACTATTGTTATAAAATTCAATAGCAGCCGGATCTCCTGATGCTGCGGCTTGTGCTGCTTGTTGAGCTACCTGATAGGCTCCCATATTTAATTCAGCAGAGCTTGCAAATGTATTTCCAATTGCTAACGTACATATAAATAAAGTGACTGCAATAATATTTAATGATAATGCTATTGGCTTAATATTATATTCTCTATTTCCAATTCCTTTATAGATGCCTAAAATCCCATTTAAATATAAAATCAACCCTAAACCTACTAATACTTGATAAATCTGAATAGTATTTACATTTATTCCAAAGTTTTCTGTCATAAAATTAATTTCTGTAATATTTTCCGTAAATATTTTAGAGTTTCCTGCGGTCAAAAAATTAAAAATCAAAACTATTAAAACACCAAGAAATAAACTAGAACTTGTAATCAATTTTGACATTAACGCCTCTTTCTATTAATCATTTATAAAATTCTACACATTAAGATATATAAAGCAATTCAAAAATTAGTTATTTGAACATGTAAGTTATGTTTATATTTATTACAATAGTTATAAATTTATTACATTTGGTATAAATTAAAAAAAATAAGGTAAAAAATGAATTTAAGAGTATTTTCTGAATATATTCCTGGTTTACTTTTCTGTCTAATTATTGGAGTTTTAATAAATTATATTTTTTTATCTTTTGAGATTAAGGTTATTGATACATTGTTGTTGGGTCTAATTATTGGAATAGGTGTAAAAAACTTAAAATTTATACCAAAAACATCTCATTTAGATAAAGGCGCAAAATTTACAGGGAAACATATACTTGAATTTTCAGTAATGCTTATGGGAGCCAGTATTTTCCTTCCAGATCTTTTTGAAAATGGTTTAAATTTATTCTTTGTAATTATTGTGGGTATAACTGGTTCTATGTTAATTTCCTATTTAGTGGGATACAAGTTATTAAGCTTAGACAAAAAACTTTCAACTCTGATTGGTGTAGGTAATTCTATATGTGGAAATTCTGCAATTGCTGTTGTAGCACCTGTTATTGGAGCTACTTCAACTCAAATTGGTGCTGCAATAGGTATAAGTGCTATCCTAGGTGCGAGTCAAATAATATTATTGCCATTATTGGCTCCAGCATTAGGCTTAGGAGATTATGAATATGGTATTGTTGCAGGCATGTCTGTATATGCTGTAGCTCAAGTAGTTGCTGCATCATCGATTGTTAGCCCAATATCAGCAAATGTTGCAACTGTTGTAAAGCTTACCAGAGTTATACTTTTGGCCCCACTAGTTGTCGTATTAAGGTTTTTTTATAAAATTGATAGCACAAAAGATGTTAAGCAATCTACTATTTTAAATTCAACACTCAAATTTCTACCTTGGTTTATTGTAGGATTTATAATTCTTTCAGTTTTAAGAAGTACTGAAATAATAAGCTCAAATATAGGTGAAGATATTAGATCAATAGCAAAATTTCTTTTTATTTTATCAATGATTGCTATAGGAATATCTGTGGATCTTAAGGAAATGATAAAAGTAGGGCCTAAAGTTGTAATTACAATTTTAGCAATTATTTTTTTTATGATATCTATAGCTACGATTTCATCAAACTATGTCTAACTAAGAGATTAAAAAAATCGCACTATCAGCATTTAAATTAGGATCTTCCATAATTTTTTTGTTATCAATTGTATCTAAGTAAAGAGCTTTTTTTATTTTGATATTTTTTTCTTCACAAAACTCTAAAAAATCATTAATTGAAGGGAATCTAACATTTGGAGTATCATACCAATTATAACCATACCAACCTGAGATTTTAGGAGCTTTTCCTTCATTATAAAACATATCTCTCATAGGCTTAAATGCAAAATTAGGGAATGAAATAATACTTGATTTTGCAACTCTAGTCATTTCTTTCAATATTTTCTCAACATTTTTTATTGATTGTAAAGTTTGAGATAATATAGCAACATCAAATTGACTATCATAAAATTTTTCCAATCTACTATCTAAATCACTATGAATTACATTTATGCCCTTATTAATGCAAGAAATAACATTAGATTCTTGAATTTCAACTCCTAATGCTGAAGAGATTTCTATTGAAGATAATTGTTCTATAAGGTCTCCATTTTCACACCCTAGATCTAAAATACTTGAACCTTTAGGAATTAAATTTGAAATATATTGAAAATCTATTCTATTATTTAGACCTATATTAACCTTAGAATCAAAAAGTTTAGTTTTCTTATTTATTTTATTTTTATTGTTTAAATTTCCAAAAAAAGATTCTGTAATTTGCCCATAATTTTCTATATCTTCTTGCAGTAGAAAAGCATCATGTCCAGAGTTTGAATATACATTACAATAAGAAACTTTTTTTGAATTAGAAATTAACGCTTCTACAATATCAATTGATTGAAATGCAGGATATAGCCAATCACTACTAAAGCTAATTAATAGCCAATCACATAAAGATTTAGAAAGGTTTTTAGAAAGAATTTCTTTACTTGACCCTAAATCAAATAAATCTAAAGCAGTCGAAAGTGTGATGTAGCTATTTGCATCAAATCTTTCTACAAATTTTTCTCCTTGATAAGCTAAATAACTCCCAACTGAAAATTTCTTTTCAAAGCTTGTTGATAATTCTCTAGGGCTATTTCTATCTATTTCAAATTTTTCATTCATTGACTCTCTAGAAAGATAAGTTATATGTCCTAACATTCTTGCCAAAGCTAGTCCTACGTCTGGTTTATTTTTCTTTTTATAGTAATTTCCTGAATTAAAATTTGGATCACTTATAATGGAATTTCTTGCAACCACATCAAATGCCAGGCCTTGTGTAGTAAGTCTTGCAGAAGAAGCTATAGGAAGACATCCATTTATTTTTTCTGGATATTGAGTAGCCCATTCTAAACATTGAAATCCCCCTAAAGACCCTCCTGTAACTCCTAATAGTTTATCTATTCCAAGATAGTCTATAAGGTAATTTTGCACATTAACCATATCTTTAATAGTAATAACAGGAAAATCTGAACCATAAAATTTTCCTGTTTCTTTATTAATAGAATTTGGACCTGTAGTTCCCCTACAACTTCCAAGTATGTTAGAACAAATAACAAAATATTTTCTTGTGTCTATAGGTTTTCCTGGACCTACCATAGCATCCCACCAGCCTGGCAGGTCATTTTCATTATGCTTTGATACATGTGAATCACCTGTTATGGCATGACAAATTAGTATAGCATTAGTTTTATTTTCATTCAGAACACCATATGTTTCATATGCAATTACTACATCATCTAGTTTCCCCCCTCTATCAAGATTTAAGGTAAAAGGGATTCTAAACTCTTTTATAAAATTAGAGAATTTATCAGTTCTATTATCATCTGAACTATTAATTTTATTCAATTTTCTCCTTCTGTTTTCACCCTAGAAATTTCTAGGGTGAAAAATTCATCTATGATAAAGCTTGGTCAATATCATTTTTAATATCTTCAATATCTTCTAAGCCAATTGATAAACGTATGTACTCAGGACTTACTCCTGTTTCCTTTTGTTCTTCCTCAGTCAATTGTGAGTGAGTTGTTGACGCAGGATGTATAACCAAAGTTTTAGCATCACCTATATTTGCAAGATGACTCAGTAATTTTACATTATTTATAAAATTAATTGCTGCTTCTTTTCCTCCCTTAATTCCAAACCCAACTACAGCACCTTTCCCATCAGGTAGGTATTTATTAGCTCTTTTATAATCTGGATGAGATTTAAGTCCTGGATAATTTACCCAATCAACTTTTTTATGTTTACTTAAAAATTCAGCTATTTTTTGAGCATTTTCTGAATGTCTTGGCATTCTTAAGTGCAATGTTTCTACTCCTTGAATAGTTGCCCAAGCAGCAAATGGACTCATAGCTGCGCCTGTATCTCTAAGCCAATGTGTTCTTATATGGATTATATAAGCAATATTTCCTATTGGTCTTAGAGCTTCTTCTAACACTACTCCATTATAGGCAGGGGTAGGGGCACAAAATTCTGGCCATTTATCTGGGTCATCTGCCCATTTAAAATTACCACTGTCCACAATCACTCCCCCTATATGAACTCCATGACCTCCAATAAATTTAGTAGTGGAGTGAATTACAATATCAATTCCATGCTCTATTGGCCTTAATAGAAAAGGTGTCATTACCGTATTATCACATATTACTGGCAATCCATGATCATGAGATATTTTAGAGATTTTTTCAAAATCAGGAACGTCATTCTTAGGATTTCCTAAAGATTCAAAATAAACACATCTAGAATTTTCATCAACTAAATCATTGATTTTTTCTGGCTCTGATGGATCAAAAAATCTTACCTCAATGCCTAATTTAGAAAAAGTTTGAGTAAAAAGAGTCCAAGTCCCTCCATAAAGACTCGTTGATGATATTATATTTTGTCCACTATGGGCAATTGTCAAAATAGCTGCATTAATCGCAGCTTGACCAGATGCAAAAGATAAAGCTGCAGCACCGCCATCCAAAGCTGCTATTCTTTTTTCTAAAACATCGTTTGTAGGGTTCATCAATCTTGAATAGATATTCCCAAATTCACCTAAAGCAAATAAATTTGCTGCGTGATCAGTATCATTAAAAACATACGATGTAGTTGCATATATTGGTACAGCCCTAGAATTTGTAGTAGGATCTGGTTCTTGTCCAGCATGTAAAGCTTGGGTAGCTAGTTTATATTCTTCCGTCATAATTGTTACTCCTTAAATAAAAAAAACCCCATTTAGGGGTTCACTAATTTTTTTGGATATTATTTACATAACAAAAACTAGACGTCCCCCTTAGAGAAAGTCATCATCATGTCCATGTTCATAGTTATAGTATTTAATTCCATAAAAGGAAGTATACTATGAAAAAATAAAGTTTGTCAAACAAATTAAAAAATATGAGTTTATAATGAAACAATATTTCAATAATTAAGGTTATAAGTTGAACCCTATTTTACAAGTCATAAATACTAAAGATTTTAAAAAACTTTGGTTTATTGGAACCACTGGTATGGCTATGAGATGGATAGAGACTATAGCATTAGGATTTTATGTTTATAGTAGTACTAAAGATGAATTTCTTGTAGGAATAGTGTTTTTTTTTAGAATGGCACCAATGCTATTATTTGGTGCTTTTATTGGAGTTATATCAGATCAGTATAATAAAAAGAGTATTTTAAAAGTCACTCTTTTTATTACTTCAATAATATATTTTTTATTAAGTTTAAGCGCTTATTTCGGAACATTAAATTATGTTCAAATTTGCTTCGGAGCTTTTGTAGCAGGCTTAGCTTGGTCATTTGACTTTCCTACTAGAAGATCCATGTTGAGTGAAATCGTAAATAAAGAATTATATTCTAGTGCTATAGCTCTAGACATGACATCTAGCAATATGGCTCGAATAATAGGTCCAATAATAGCAGGTATTGTTTTATTAAGGGTTGATTTATTTCCTATATATATATTTGGATCATTTTTATTTTTTATAGCTTTCATAACATGCAGTAAAGTTGCTGAACCTCCAAAGAAAATCAATAATTCCAAATCTTTATTACTTTTAAAAGATGACTTATTTGAAGGGGTCAAATATATATTTAAAAGTAAACTTCTAATTATAGTTTTACTGGTAACAATTATCATGAATTCGTTTGTTTTTACTTATCAAACACAACTAGCAGTTCTAGTATTAGATAATTTATCAGGCACTTCAGTAATACTTGGGATTCTTGCAGGAGTAGAAGGCTTAGGTGCAACAGCAGGAACATTATTAATAGCTAATTTCCCTATAAAGAAAAATTTGCCTGTATTTTTAATAGGTTCCTTTATATTTGGTTTTTGTATTTTAGCTTTTACATACACACATTCTATATTTATAGCCTTATTACTAATGTTAATAGGAGGAATTGGAATGGCAGGATTTGGAACTATGCAATCGATTCTAATAATCAGCTCTGCAGAAAGAAAAATAAGAGGAAGAGTTTTAGGAATTTTGGCCTTAACAATAGGAACTCAACCATTAGGAGCATTTTTATTAGGTTATTTTTCCAGAGAATTTGGATCTATAAATGCAGTAAGAATTTCTCTGGTTTTTGCTATTTTAACTTTAATAATTATTACGTTTTTACAATTAAAAAAAAATTAACTAATAAAACTATTTATTAGTAATGCCGTTATAATTCCTAAAATTATTGAGATTATTCCGACGAGTATAAATAAATAAGAGTTTTTCATATTATTTCTATTTTATCATTTTGAGATATGATTCCTGAATTAATAGGAGTTGCAAAAATATACATATTGCCCTTAAGTTTTTTAATTACTTCTGAGTCATTATAATTTATGCTCGCACAAGCATCTTTAATAAGTGTTATTTTCATTTCTATTAAATCATTTATTAATATTTTCTGTCCTTCTATGCATGAATTTAAATCTAAATTTTCTACTGATATGTTTTCTCTCAAAGATCCTTTTTTCAAGTTATTAATTTCATATAAATTAGAATCTATAATCATGATTTGCCTTGTATCATTTATCTTAGAAAATCTGTCTCCTTGAATCCCAAAATTTGAAATGACTTTAATGTTTTTTTTATAGCTCATAGGCTTTAATTTACCTAGGTTTATCGCTACTGATCTAATTACTCCCAAATTATTTTCCTTTTACTAAAAAATTAAATTAGTTTTATTGTTTTTATTCCTAAAAATACCATAACTATACCAAAAAAATTAGTGAAAAATAAATTTATAAATAAATATAAAAAATGTTTAAAAGTTAATAAATTTAAATTATCAAATGCAAAAGTAGAAAAGGTTGTTAGAGATCCTAAGAATCCAACTATAAGAAATATTTTGAGATTATCGTTTATCATTAGTTTATTTTGAAAAGCGCTCATTATTAAGCCAATAAAAAAACAACCCAAAAGATTTACGAATAAAATACCAATGGGAAAAGTAGTATTAAATAATTTATCCATTTGGGTTCCTATAGTAAACCGAGACAAGGCACCTAATGAACCTCCTAAGATTACAAACAAAATATTTAAAAACATGTTTAGAAAGTCTACTTACTATTTAGTTGAAGAATATATTAGAATAATAAAACATGTCTAATAATTTTTCTACACAAGATCAATTCAATAATAATGCAGAACACTATGTAAATAGTGTTACTCATTCTTCAGGAGAAAGTCTAATTCAAATAAAAAACTGGGTATCTAAGTTGAAAAATTTAAATATTGCTATAGATCTAGCCACAGGCCCAGGATTTACAGCATTTGAAATTTCAAAGTTCTCTAAACATGTTATTGCTGCAGATATTTCATACAAAATGATAGATCAAGCAAAAAAAATAGCATCAGAAAGAAAAATTACAAATATAACTTTCGAAGAGATAGATGCGATGAATATTTCTTATGAAGACAATTCTTTTGACTTGGTTTCATGCAGGACAGCTCCACATCATTTCAGTAATATTAACAAATTTATTGAAGAAGTTAAAAGAACATTAAAAGATGAAGGATATTTTATTTTAGCTGACACATCAACTTCAACAAATAAAGAGTCTAGAATTTGGCAACAGAAAGTAGAAAAAATAAGAGATAAAACACATATAGAAAGTTTAGATGTGTATAGTTGGTCAAAAAAAATTGAATCCTTTGGATTTAATATAATTGATAAAACAGTAACACAAGTTCCAATGACTTTTAATAAATGGGTTCAAAGATCAGGAACTAGTAAAAAAGATATTGAACTACTTTTTAGTATGTTTAAAAATGCAAGTTCTAATTCGATCAAAGAATATAAAATCAAAGAAATAAGTAATTTAGATTTTTCTTTTTCTTGGCCATGCTATGTAAGTATTAGCAAAATTATCAAGGAAAAATAAAATTAATAATTTAGTTTCTCTAAATAAAAGCATAAAAATTAAAATGATGGCAACATTATTATTTTGTCTTTTTGTAACTTCTATAAACCAATCTGTGGTATCTATAGCTGGTCCTTCAATAGTAGCAAATTTGGGAGGATTTGAATATTATGCTTGGATTTTTACAGCTTTTTCTCTTACTTCAGCGATAGTTGTTCCTATTGTTGGTAAATTAAACGATTTATTCGGACCTAAAAAAGTAATGGTTCCATCATTAGTAGTTTTTGCTTTCGCTACACTTATATGTGGTTTAAGTAATAATATGATTTTTTTTATTTTATCAAGAGCAATTCAAGGGATTGGGTTTGCTGGTGTTTTAGGTATAGTTTGGATAATGGTAGCTTCACTTTGGGAGCCAAGACAAAGAGGAAAATGGTTAGGAATTACATCTGCAGGCTTTACTACTGCTGGTGTTTTAGGACCTATAATTGGAGGAGTCATTAATGATTTAATTAGTTGGAGATGGATATTTTTTGTAAATATACCTTTTTGTATCATTGCAATAATAACTATAATCAAACTTTTTCCTAATTCAGAACAACTAAAATCAAACAAGTTTGATTTTAAAGGTGCAATTATATTTGCTATATTTGGTAGTACTTTTTTATTAGCTATTTCTTTGATTGGACAAAATAATACTTATTTCTCACTAAATATTTTTATCTTATTTATAGTAGCTACTGCTTCTTTATTAATTTTTATTTACATAGAAAAAAATACTGAAGAAGGAATAATAGATTTAAAGTTATTTAAATTAAAATATTTTACAGGAGGGATGATTGGATCTTTATTTATAGTTATATCTTGGACCGTTTGGACTGTTTTTTTACCTCTTTCTTTAATAGGAGTATATGGATTTTCCTCATCTAAGGCATCTATAGCACTTATAAGCCTATCTATAGGTTCAGCAATTGGTGCAAATATTTTTGGTAATCTTATAGGAAAAACAAAACTTCAACTTCCTATAGCGATAACAGGATTTAGCATAGTAGGAGTTTCAATGCTTTATTCAGGCTATACTAATCTAGACATAAATTTTTATATACTACTAATTTTAGCTCTTGTTGTTGGATTTGGATCTACAGGTGCTTTTTCAGCTTATACAGTTCCTATACAAAATAATTTACCTGAAGAAAATTTAAGTATAGTGACTACCAGTTTACAATTTTCTAGAGTGTTTGGGATCTCATTGGGAAGCTCATTATTAGGTGTGATTTTATTAACTAATATGACAACTTATAATTATGATCAACCAAGAAAAGATTTATATAGTCCCGATAACATTACATCTAAAGAAAAAATATTAGATATAAAAAAAGAATATTTAGAACACAGTTCATTAAAATTATTTGAAGAAGATTTACAAATTTCTAGATCAAACTTAAAAAAAGGATTAAGAAGAGTCTATTTTTCTGCAAGTATACCTGCATTTTTAGGAATTATTACTTCTATAGTTGTTTTTTATAAACCTAATCTACGTCGATCCTTGGAGGAGGATTTAAAACAGAATGAATAGCTAACAGTTTTCCTACTGCTTTATGATCATTAAATATTCCATGTCTTACTGCTATTTCACAAGTAAACATATCTCCTTGCTTTAAAGAAATATTATTTTCATCAGCATATACAATATTTAATTTGCTATCTAGACAAAACATAGATTCTTCATGTTTAGGATGATAATGATTAGGAGCAATTGCTCCTGGAGAAAAAATTAATTCTGAAAAATATGTTGATTCTGCACCAAGAAAATCTCCAACCATATCATGTCTCATAATTCCTGGAGCAAATTCATAAGGCTTATTTTTAGATCTATCAAAAAAACCTTGATCAGGGATTTTATTAGAAAAATCCGGTTGATTAATTATATTCTTATCAACTTTAACAGATGGAGAAACGGTAATTATTACAGCATTAGATGATCCTGTATTTTCAAAACCATGCCCTTGAGATCTTTTAGCTAAAACACAATCTCCCTTATAAGCAACAAAAATACTATCTTCTAGTCTAAATGTAATTTGTCCTTCAGTTACAAACAAACTTTCTTCAACATTTGAAATTTCATAATATTCAGATTTGGCACCCTCTTCTAAAGTTATTTCATTAACTGAAAGCATTTTAGACCCGGTCTCTTTACCAGTTAACTGAGAATTTGAAGCTCCTTTAAAAGGAGTTGTTATTATCTGTTGATCTCTTTTGTTTATTGTCATAATTATCCTAACTAAAAATTATATTTTCCATGATGAATTCCAAAAAGAATATTCATTTTCTAAAGATTCTTTAAAAATAGTATTAGCCACTTTATTATCTATGTTTTTTTGATTAGAATCAACATGATTTATAAGCCAAGAAGTTATTTTATGATATTCTGGATCATTATAAGAATCTATCCATCTTTTATGAAATGAATTAGGTTTAGTACTATTATTTTCACTTAGATTCCTACCTATTTCACCGTAGCCCCACTGGCAAGGTAAAAGAGCACAGCAAATAAGATTTGTATCATATTTATATGCGGTAGATATTAGATAATTACAATATGATTGTGTTTCTGGAGCCATTTCAGAATTAAGTAATTCAATTTTTGTTATTCCATAATCTTCACAAAATTTTTCATGAAGAAGCATTTCAGAATTTAGAGTCTCTTCAATAAGTTTTGAAAGAAAAGACATTGTTTCAAAATCATTAGACTTAGAAATTGCAATAGAAATTGCCTTACAGTATTCAATGAGAAATTTATAATCTTGCATCATATAAAATTTAAAATTTTTAAAATCAAGCGTGCCATTTTTCATAGATTGAACAAATGGATGATTTAAGTGAGTTCTATTCCATAAATCTATATTATTATTTTTAAGATTTTCCGTAAGAGACATTTATTTATGCCTAACTATTATACTATCACTAGATTTTACATTCTTTAATAACTCTAAATCACCTTTTAATTTCCCCATAATATTAGTAGCAGATGCTGGCCTTATTTCATTTGGGGCGCTTATAGGAGTAGGACCAAAAAATAAACATAATGCATTGCCTGGTGGCCAAAATGCTATATCACCTAATTCAACCGTTTCTTTTGCCCATTCGTCGTTTTGAACTTTTATTTGTGTAGAAAAATATATCTCTTCTCCCCAAATTTGTGATTCACCGCTGATTGGTAATAAACCATAAAAAATATTAGAAGTTGGAGAATCATTTAATATTCCTTGAATTAGAAAATCTCCAAAATCAAAAATTATTTCTCTCATAAAATTTCCTTATTTAATCAAAA
>TARA_B110000438_G_scaffold282042_1_pt1 | contig 21480 bp, 25 predicted proteins | sample TARA_B110000438 | Tara Oceans TARA_B110000438 (sample SAMEA4398413) | marine metagenome | biome: Polar Biome; feature: [MES] marine water layer (ENVO:01000295) within the mesopelagic zone...; material: water (ENVO:00002006), including particulate matter (ENVO:01000060) such... | reverse complement strand
TTCCTTGGATTGAAGGAGAAAAACAAATCAAAACATTTTATAAACTATTCGACCAGAGTATGAACATTAAATAACGTAGTTATTTAAAAACTAAAGCAGTTAATAAATAGAAATATTATAAAATTTCTAAAATATAGTAACATTCTGAAGTAAATGTTTTTTATATTAAATTTAATACATAATTAAGATGAAAAAACTGTTTCTACTTTTAATTCTTATACCTTTTTTTGTTTTTGGACAAGATTGCCCGCCCTGTGATATTTTGGCAAATCCGGGAATGGAAATAAGCAACGGAAAAGCATCTTGGCCAAAATTAAAGAATAAAAAAATTATTAAAATAAATACATTAACGTCTGTTTTCTATGACAACGGAAACGACGATATTGAAGAAGAAAAATACTGGAAAGAACAAGACCGTCGATCATGGTGGATGAATAAAGGGTCTGATCCTTGGACTAAAGATCCAGTTTGGGGAGATAATTATGTAAAACCCAACCTTAACTTTAGTTCATGCGTTAATGATAAATTGAGATGGAAATGTGGTTACTCATATGTTTTGAAAATCCCTGATAATTTTAAAAAAAATAAAAAATACCCCTTAGTTGTTTTTTTACATGGTGGAATAAACTCAAACCCTAACTCTTTGAATCGTAGGGCTGATTATGTAAATGATTTTCATATTCCTAAAAATGATGAATATATTGTTGCTGCGCCCATAAAACTAGGTGTTGATTGGAGCGCAAAAAAAATACAAGATCTGATTGAAGATATTAAAACGAATTTAAAAATTGATAACAATAGAATATACTTAACTGGACTAAGTATGGGAGGAAGAGGGACTTTTATAGTTGCTTCAAAACTTCCAAAAACTTTTGCTGCAATAATGCCATTAAGTCCCCATCATCAACCATATTCGTATTTACCACTAAGTGAAAAAGTTTCTCACTTACCTACATTTTTACATCATAGTAAAAATGACAAAACCTCCAAATTTTCAATGGCAGAAACTATGTACAATAAACTTTTAGCAAACAATGACAATATAAGGTTTGATATAGGAAATTCAGGACATTCCGGATGGAGTAAAATATACAATAATGAAAAAATCATGACTTGGTTTCTTTCTTGGAAAAAATCAAAAAAATAATGAAAAAATTAATTATAGTTACACTAGCTTATGTAATTTTAAGTTGATCGTTAGTTTATGTAACTTTTTTTAATCCCTCGGTTTATGACAATAGAAAGAGTGTTAAATAAATTTTATTTAAAAAACGGACTACCTGAAAATGGTGGAATTGATTATAACACTTTTAATTTCAAGTTATGGTTCATGAATATTCCCTTACCAAATCCAAAGTTTCGCAAAGATGTAACTCATATTCACGACATTGAGCATGTCTTGAACAATTGTGATACTTCTTCTAGAGGAGAAGCATTTATTGCTGGATGGGAAATTAGTACAGGGTTTTACAAATATTTTCCAATTAATATTATTATTTTTTTAGCATTTGGGTATTTCATATTACTACATCCTAAAAATGCATTCAAAGGTTTTAAAAAAGGTCTTAATAATATTGGTGTAATTGATTTGGGATTGAAAAAGTCTGAATTAATACAAATGGAATTTGATCAATTAGTAAAAATTACCCAAAAAGAACACCATACTAAAATGGGAATTTTACAATGGAGTGAATTTATACTATGCCTGTTTATTAGTCAAATTATGCTTTTCCTTCCATTTATTTTAATCATTAAAGGTTTGATTTATTTCTTGTAAATAAATTGCTTCTACGCTTTCTAGAGTAACCCTTAAAAGAAAATATATTAGCTAAACTATTTAGAAAGGAATTAAAAAATGATTTTTGTAACTTTTTCATATTCTTAAGATAATAAAAAAACTCGAAATTTGTATATATAACCACAGTCAAGTGTTAATTCATCTCTAATTCTTATGTTTATAAATTACCATTTAATTATGAAAGCATTCACATTAATTGATTATTCTGCTTTTGGATTATGGATTATAATAAGCATTGGATTATCTTATTTGCTTGTTAGAAAACTTAATCTTTTTGGAGGAGGATATAAAAATCAACGAATATTTACTATAGGTCTAATATTGGGACATCTATTATACTTGGTATGGAAAAAACTTTGGTTGTTTATATTAAATTAAACCTTAGGCATTTATTCTTCTTTTGCCTATCTACTTAAAACCTTATTAAACTAACCTACTAATTCTCAGATAGTTCAAACCATCTCAATGTTTTTTTCTCAAGTTCTTGATCAAGCGCTCCAAGTTTAATTGAATAATCTTCAATTTCTTTTGAATTGAGATTTTCGTTTATAAATAGGTTTTGAATTTCTTTTTTTTGATTTTCTATTTTCTTTATATCCTTTTCTATTTTTTTTAACTCTTTTTGTTCATTAAAGTTTAATCGAGATTTAGAATTAGTATTTTTTGATTGATTTTTAGGTTTTTTTTCTATTAAAGAAGAGTTGTTTTTTTCTTGAACTTGAGAATCTTCATAGGCTCTGTAATCAGAATAATTTCCAGGAAAATTTTCAATAATTCCGTCGCCCTTAAATACAAACAAATGATCTACAATTTTATCCATAAAGTATCTATCATGTGATACTACTAATAAACATCCTGGAAAGTCTAATAAAAAACTTTCTAATACGTTCAGAGTAAGTATATCAAGATCATTTGTAGGCTCGTCGAGAATTAGAAAATTTGGATTCTGAATTAAAACAGTACATAGATATAAACGCTTTCGTTCTCCACCACTTAATTTATCTACAAAATCATATTGTTTTTTTCTATCAAATAAAAAACGTTCTAACAATTGTTGGGCAGATATTTTATGTCCTTTTTTCAGAGGAATAAAATCTCCATACTCTCTTATAATATCTATCACTTTTTGACCTTCTTTGACATAAATACCGTTTTGGGTGTAGTATCCAAATTTTATGGTTTCTCCCAAGATAATTTTTCCTGCATCTACATTATCATTAGAAGTTAGTAAATTTAAAAAAGTTGATTTACCAGAACCATTCTTGCCAATAATTCCAATACGATCTTTTCTTTGAAACATATAATTGAAATTGTTTAATATGACCTTGTCACCAAATGCCTTTTGAACTTTATGCATTTCAATCATTTTACTTCCAAGACGTTCCATGTTTATTTCCAGCTGAACTTGGTGTTCGTTACGTCTTTGGCTAGCTTTTTCTTTTATTTCTTTAAAATCTTGAATTCTAGATTTTGATTTTGTAGTTCGAGCCTTAGGCTGTCTTCTCATCCAATCTAATTCTTTTTTAAAATGTAATTTAGTTTTGTGAGCCTCTACATTCTCTTGGGCTATTCTAGCATCTCTTTTTTCAAGGTAGTAGGAATAATTTCCCTTATATGAATAGAGATTGCCCTGATCGAGTTCAATAATTTCATTACATACCCGTTCTAAGAAATAACGATCATGAGTAACCATTAGTAAGGTTATTTTTTCTTTAGCAAAATAATTCTCTAACCATTCAATCATTTCTAAATCTATATGATTTGTTGGTTCATCTAAAATCATTAATTCTGGTTGCCTCAGCAATGCATTACATAATGCTATTCTCTTTTTTTGACCACCAGATAAGCTACCAACTTTTATATTTAAATCATCTAGTTTAAGCTTAAATAAAATTTTTTTATACTGAGTTTCAAAATCCCAAGCTTGAAATTGATCCATAGACTCAAACGCAATTTGATATGCTTCTTGATCTTCAGGATTCTCTAAAGCTTTATTATATTGAGCTATTATCTTTAAAATAGGATTATCAGCTTGTAAGATACTTTCTTCTACTGTTAGCTCAGCGTTTAAGTCAGGTTCTTGCGCTAAATAAGCTATACGGGTTCCTTTTCTAAAAATAACATTTCCTTGGTCAGCAGTATCTTGACCAGCAATAATGTTTAAAATTGAAGTCTTTCCACTTCCGTTTTTAGCAATTAAAGCAATTTTTTGGCCTTTATTTATACCGAAAGAAATGGGTTTGAAAATTACTTTTTCTCCATAAGATTTTGAAATTCCCTCAACAGAAAGTAGATTCATATTGTTTTGGTTCACTTTTTTAAGAAAAACAAAATTACAAATTCAAAATATTTAATTAACCTTTTAATTTAGTAAATAAACCATCCTGAGTTAAGATCAGTAAGATATAGATTATTATATTTAGATAATGAATAAACTAATCCTATATTTTTTCTTAATTACACTATTTTCATGTGAATCATTTGATAAAAATGACTCAAAAGCTATTTTTTCTAAAAACATTAATTACAAAAAATATAATCCTAAAATTACAGATATATCGATTTCTAGATCTGATTATTATGATAAACTATATGGGTTTTGGCTTGGTCAATGTATTGCTAATTGGACTGGGCTGACCACTGAAATGGACAAAATTGGAAATATTGGAAATATTAAAACAGGAAATTTTTATACTAGAGAAGACTGGGGAGGTATTGACCAACCCAATATTTGGTCCATAGATTCATTTGTAATAGATAGCACAAAAAAAATAGATTTTGTATTTAAAAATGAAAATGAAATATGGGGTTCTGATGATGATACAGATATTGAATATATGTACCAATATCTCACTATAAATAATTCAAATATATTGTCAAGTAATCAGATAAGAGAGGGTTGGTTAAATCATATTAAAGATGAAGAAGAAAATTATTTATGGGTTTCTAATCAAAAAGCTTTTGATTTGATGAAAAAGGGAATTCTTCCCCCAAATACTAGCAACATAAATTTAAATGAACATTATGAAATGATAGATGCTCAGCTAACCACTGAAATTTTTGGTCTTTATTCTCCTACAAGAGAAGACTTTGCGCTTAAAATGTCATATCTACCAATTAGAACCACTGCCAGAGAGAATGCTGCATGGATTTCAGAGTTTTATGTTGTAATGCATTCTTTAGCTTCCATGGTTGACAAGAACTTAAGTCCTAAAGATCAAATAATGTGGCTTTCTCAAAAGGCTAGAAAAATATTACCAAAAGATTCCTATTCTTCAAAAATGTATGATTTTGTTAAAAACAAATATGAATCCAATATAACCTGGGAACAAACAAGAGATTCTATATATTACCGTTATCAAGTAAATCAAAAAGATGGTTATGATATAACATCAAAGGAATTGAATTGTAACGGATGTTTTGCAGCAGGAATTAATTTTGCTTCAAGCTTGGTCAGTTTGTTTTATGGTGAAGGCGATTTTAAAAAAACAATTAAAATTGGAACCCTTAGTGGCTGGGACTCTGATAATCCTACATCCACATGGGGAGGATTACTTGGATTCATGAACGGAAAAAAAAATATAGAAAAGATATTTAATAGAAATTTTTCAAATAAATATAACATCCATAGAACTAGACGTAATTTTCCAAACAATGGAATAGATACATTTGAAAACATGGCTCTTCAAGGGGTTTTTATCGTAGATAAAATAGTGCAATCAGAATTAGGTGGTGGTGTAGATAAACTAAATAATATATGGAAGATTCCACAAGTGAAATTAAACAACACTAAAATGTAGGTAAAAATTATTTTACTATTTGTGAACACAGCAATCCTCGTCTTTACAAGAACAATATTTTAAATTATATATATGCAAAGAAGATAGTAGAATAGCAGCTGAGTATGTAAAAAATTCTGGAATATGGTAAGACTCTAAACCTTCGTTAATTATAAAAAAACTAAGGGAAAACCAAGCAATGAATAAAAAAATCTTTACAATGGTGTTAGAGGAATTTTGTATTGAACGATATACAGCAAAAAAGGAAACAACAAGAAATATGTAATTCAATACTTGCCACAAAAATGGAATTTCGTGAGTTATTGATGAAGTTTGGGCTTGTGACAAAAAGAGTAATGGAGTTGCAAAACAATGTAGCATACAAGCAACACTTGAAAATACTCCTAAATGGTCCGAACTTTTAATTGTTATATTCATAATTCATGCGAAAATAATTTTTTTTTTTTAAGTTTTACTCATTAATTAAAAAAATTTATATTTAGATCTTAATATTTAAATAAATCATAAATAAATTTAATATTTTACATCCTTTAATAGCTTTTTTATATGAGTGAATTTTAATATATTTATCTGATTAACAATTATCTATGAAAAACATAATTTTGTTTTCTCTTGTCTTTTTATTTATTTCATGTGGAGGAGGTGATTCTGAAGAAGTCGATTCTAACAACAGTACTGGTGACTTTCCAAATTATGTAGATTCAAATAATTTAAGAATTTTTGCTAGAAAAGGTGTTTCAACTACCTTTTTAAATAATGTTGGATTAGCTTATGGGGAAATGTTTAAAGAAAGCTCTAATATAGTTCCATCAGTTAGAGCAAAGTATCTATCTGCAAGTAAGGATCAGTATGTATATCAAAGAGTCGGAGTAGATGGTATGGCTAGTGATTCAAATTTTGATAGCGGAACTCCACCTAAACCTTATGGTGATAATGCTACAGACTATATTTGGGAGATGACAAGTGGAGGGACTGATCAAATAGGAGAAGTTATTGAACATCTTCTTCACACGGTTACTGCTGTTACTTTATATTTAAGCTACTCAGATTGGAATTATAAAAACTCTTCTTCCCCACTCTACTTAGCTATGCTTGAAGCAGTAGATAAAAATATTTATGATATTTCTAGTTATGCAAATCTTAAAAACGACGATGCTTACGAAAGAATTATTACTCAAGAGTATGCTTATTGGCTAATTTTAGCAGAATGGGATTATTATGTAGTTACTGGGAAAAAAGAAAGTGGAATGACCGGAAATGGGGAATTTACAATTGGGACACCTTCTGAAATTGAGTCTCAACTTCCTTTAGGTCATCAATTATATAAAGATTATGTTGAGAAAATTTTATCCATTCCTGACAAACAAAAAATCATAGCACTGTTTCCTTAAATATAATTATCTAGTAATTTATAAACCATACAAATGATTAGTTTTGGAAAATACATTTATAAAAAATGTCCAAACCAACTATAAACGAATACAACTCTTTTTTTCAAGGATATATATCATTAGTCAAAGCTGAATCTTTATATGAGGTTAGAAATATGTATTCTAAAGTAATTATAGAATATTGGGACTCCATTCCTCAAGAAAAATGGATACATTCCTATGCTCCAAAAAAATGGACACTTAAACAGGTTTTTCAACACGTTATTGATACAGAAAGAATACTTGCATATAGATCATTGTGTATTGTTAGAGGAGAAAAACAAAAGTTAAATGAGTTTGATCAAGATAAATATGCGGATTTGGGAGATGCTTTTCAAAGAAACATTGAGGATCTTATAATTGAATGGAAATTAATCAGACAAAGCAACGACATTATGTTCAAATCATTTACAAAAAAAGATCTGGATAAAACTGGCATTGTAGGAACAAAAATTTTATCCGTTAATGCAATTAACTATATAATTTATGGTCATGTTCTTCACCACATTAATGTTATTAATAAAAGATATTTATGAAAAATTTTATTTTTAAATACTTAGATATAATTGGAATAATTATTCTTTTTATTGGAGGAATTGCATATTTAGGTTTTGATAATAAAGATGCTGAAATTTTATTATGGATTGGTATAGTTACCAATGGTATTGGAATACTTTTAAAAAAAAATAAATGAAATTTTAAGTTTATTAAAGAATAGCTAACATTGTTATAACATTAATTATATTTATCAAATGATATCAAATATTTCACTATTACTTACAAGAGTTTTCTTTTCCTTATTAATGATTACTCATGGTTACCCTAAATTAATGAATCTATTATCTGAAAATCCTAGTTTTGGGGACCCAATAGGTATTGGAGAAATTCCCACATTAATTTTAGCTGTTATTGCTGAATTTATAGCTCCTATTTTTATTATAATTGGTTTTAAAACTAAAATATTTAGCTTTTTTCCAATAGCTACAATGTTAGTTGCTGCATTAATTGTTCATTCTGACGATCCATTTGCTAAGAAAGAATTGTCTCTACTATATTTATTTGGGTTTTTAATTGTTTTCTTAATGGGCCCAGGGAAATATTCGATTGACAAAAGATAGTTTAAAATGCTTGAACATTATTTTGACTGTCCTCACTGTTGGGAAAATCAACTAAAAATGATAGATTCCTCAATAAACAATCAAACTTTTATAGAAGATTGTGAAGTGTGTTGTAATCCCCTAGAATTTAGCTTATCCATTCAAGATAATTCATTAGAATCCTTTTCGGTAGTATCAATAGAGCAATAAAACAGAGTATTTAAAGTAAAGATTTTTTATAAATTTTTTTAGATTTATTCCAATAACTAAAAAACGAATTTAAATTATCTTTATTTTCAAACATCCAATCTCTATTATCCTCAATTCCTTTATAATGAGCATTTAATGGATGTTCCTTGAAAATAATTGACTTTAAATTATAATCTTTTATTAAATGACTGAAAGAACCAACATGAATTTGAATTTTATTTATATTTTTTGAAAGAGCTATCATAAATTCAATAGATTTTTTTGATATTGGATAATTTTCAAATATTTCAGGCTCTAATAGTAATATTCTATTACACTCTTGCTCCTTTCTCCAAAGTGGATCTAGATTGTAAAAATTATAGATTAATGTTGGTAATTCTCCATCAATTATCAAATCTTTAGTATCAGGTAATTTAGTTTCTAAATTTGGATCTACAGTTTCTATTAAATCTATAGGAATTTCTAAAGATTCAAACTGTGAATAATCAATATCTAAAAATGTATTTTTTTGATCTGTATAGCAGTATTTATTAATATTATCTTGATTAGCATAATATTTCTTGTTACTGTTAGAACCACAAACCCATTGCCAACTTAAAGCATTACTTCCCCAATCAGCATCTAAAAGATAATAATACATCCATTTTGCAGGATTTTTCCAATGACTTTTAGCAATATTACATGCTAATGAGGATACATACATACGTAAATGATTATGCATGTAACCATCGGAATATAAATCCATAATGGAATCATCAATTGCCTTAATTCCTGTACTGGCTTTAATAATAGAATCTGATAAAAGATAATTATCAACACCCTGTTGTTGTTTTTTTAAATCTTTATTAATCAAGATTTTTTTTTCTACCCAAATTAGTTGCCAATAATCTCTCCAACACAATTCTTGAATGAATTTTTCAATTTTAGAAAACTCATATCCTTTTTTAATTAGATATTGAAAAACGAACTTTGTAGAAATAACTCCCCTTGATATATAAGGAGATAACTTACTTACTGATCCATCAATAAAGTTTCTATTTCTAGAATAATTAACAGGATCTATTGAATCCATTTTTTTTAAAATTTCACTGTAATCTGTTGTCATGTAATAATTATAATTTCCATAAATAACCAAACACTAAATTATACTGAGCATAAAAAAAAATTTGGCTGGCTTTATCGGATTTGAATTTTGATGTTCTAATATTTGGTAGAGAAGTATATCCTCCTTTCAATTCAGTTTGAATAAAAAAGTTTTTATAAAATTTAATATTTAAACCCAATACTGTATGAAATCCATAACCTGAAAGATAGAAATCATCATTTCTTTCTTTATTAAGTAAAGTGGCATTTGTTTTAGGCAACATAAATCCCAGTCCAATTCCTCTAATAGCATTAAGTTTTAATTTATCATTATTAGAAAGCAAACTATGTTTTCTAATTTCAAAATTTATATAATTCAAACCATCACTATGTTCAAATTTTAAAAAATCTTCGCTAATAGGTAATAAAGTATTATTATAAACTCCATCATATTTGGTTCCTGAATTTTCAATAAAACCTGAAATTCGAGATAATTGATTTTGTTCTAAAACATATTTCAAATGGTCGATTCCAAAAGAAACATCAATATTGTCTTTGATAAAATATCCAAATCTAAAATTATATTGAGGAATAGTAATGTTAGCTGGATTTAAATAATTATTGAGTGTAAACTTTGTTTGCCTATCCTGAGCGGTTGCTTTGTGTATTGTAAAGTCATAATTATCCCCCTTAAAATTAATATTAGACTTTGTGTACCATGAAAAATTCCACCCCCAATAAGAATAAAAATTACCTTTTTTATTATCAATATTCTGGGCATTTGATTCAGTAAGTGAAAATAACAGAACAAAAACTATAAATATGGTACAGAACGATTTCGACATATTCAAATTATAGACAAATAGAATTTTAATTTTTTAACTAATAATTGAAAGTTAAAAATAGTATAATTAAACAAACATTATTGTCTGGTTCAGAACAAAAAATTATTTTTTAGTTTAAATATGTATCTTGTATATAACCAAAAAATAAAAATTGGAAAATTCCCCAGTTAAAAAGGGTTCTTTTTTAAGTATAACACTATTAATACTTTCTGGAGAATTAGTTTTTTTATTACCATATGTATTGGCCAGAGTATTTAGACCTACATTTCTGGAAGTATTTGATTTAAGTAATTTTCAATTAGGAAGCCTGTTTTCAGTTTATGGAATAGTTGCATTGTTGTCCTATGTATATGGTGGAGTTATTTCAGATAAATTTCAACCAAAAATATTAATAGCAGCCTCTATGTTTTTTACTGCATTAGGTGGATTAGTTTTAATAAGTTATCCCTCATACTTTATTTTAAGTTTATTATATGGATATTGGGGCTTTACTACGGTGTTTTTATTTTGGGGGGCTATGATAAAAGCTACACGAGTTTGGGGAGGTACAAATAATCAAGGTTTGGCATTTGCCTTTTTAGACGGTGGAAGAGGATTAGTAGCAGCTTCTATGGGAACGTTGGGGGTTTTGATTTTTTCAACATTTTTAACAAACGATATAGAATCTGCAAGTTTAATGGAACGAAAAGAAGCTTTTAAATATGTTATTTTATTTTCATCATTTACCGTCTTTTTAACTGGTGTTTTTGTTCTTTTATTAATGAAAACTAATCCTCAAAATGAATCAAAAAATATTTCCACTCTAGATTCCTTTTCTAATATAAAAACGGTTTTAAAAATTCAATCCGTATGGTTAATAATGATTATTATAATCTCTGCTTACATAGGATATAAGGTTACTGATATTTATTCGCTCTATGCTTCAGAAGTAATGTTGTTTAATGATATAGAGGCTGCAAAAATAGGATCCTTACAGTTATATCTCAGACCATTAGTTTGTGTGATTATTGCACTTATAGCGGACAAAACAAGTTATATTAATTTAATCACCACAGGATTTATTATTATGTTGATAGGGTCTGTAATTTTTGCCTCTGGAATTGTTGAATCAAATATGAATTTTGTTTTTTACTTATCTCTAATCGTTGTAGCAACTGGCACCTATGCAATTCGGGCTTTATACTTTTCTATTATGCAAGAAGGTAGAATTCCTTTAATATTGACTGGAACAGCAGTAGGTTTAATTTCTGTTGTAGGCTACACGCCTGATATATTTGCTACGCCAATGATTGGATATTTATTAGATACTTACCCTGGAATATTGGGTCATCAATATGTATTTAGCGTTCTGGTTATTTTTTCATTGTTAGGATTATTGGCTTCCATTAAGTTTTCCAGATTAAAGAAAATATCATAACATTATATCTTTAAAGTTTATTTGATTAAAAAATTCTTTTTAGAATGTTTGTGTATATTTAACTAAATCTAAAATATTAAAAATGAAAAAAATAATTCTATTACTATTTGTATCTACTCTTTTAATTTCTTGTGACAATAATAAAAACACTGTTGATAACAGTGATCCAATGTCTGGTGTAATTGTTGGAAATGATGAGAAATCTGAAGCAATGTTACAATTCACTCAAGCATACCAAGACAATAATATTGCTACTGTAAAATCATTATTTACAGAAGATGTAGTATTTAATGTGAATGATGCGAAATTAACTTTTGACGAAGTTGATGCTGCGTTTTCATCAGGTCATGACTTTTTTAATGACATAAAGCATAGCGAATATGATATTGCAACAATGTATTATAACAGCGGAGAAGTATTTACTAATTATTGGTATACATGGACAGCAACTTCAAAAAAGACTGGAGATGTGCTTTCTTTAAAAGGATATTGTTGGTTTAAATGGCAGGGAGATAAAGTAGTTGAAGTTTATAATGCCTTTGACCCTACTGTTTATAACGCAACGATATCAAACTAAAAAGCATATTTTTCTAATTGAAAAAAACTCATCTTCCTTCAAAAACATGTCCTGTATGTGAAAGACCTTTTAATTGGAGAAAGAAATGGGAAAGAGATTGGGAAAATGTAATTTATTGTAGTGCAAGGTGCAAAACAAATAAAAACTAATTATTAAATAACTTATGAACTCCTAAGAAATTAGGAGTTCATTATAACAAAATTATAATATGAAAAATATTTTTTTTCTAACACTAACTTTTCTCCTTTTTTTTAATAGTTGCGCTACTGTAAAACAGCCTTTTTATCAAAAAAAATCTGACCTTAAAGAGTTTATTGAAAAAAAATATGGTCAAGCAGATTCTAAAAAAATTATTAATGGTGAGGAGACCTGGATTTACGACAAATTACCTTTTATGAAAAATAAACGTAAAGTTGTTTTTAATGAAAAAGATGAAATTATTTTTAATAAAAAATATCTTAGTCCGGTGGGATATATTTATAGATATTTAATTATTCCTGGTTTTATAGTAGTTTTAATAGGATTGTCTGCATTTGCTTCTAGTGGTCCATTAGGTTGAAAGATGATGTTACTTTATTAAATATAATTATTAAAAAATGGAGTTAAATTTTAACAAATTAATAGAGTTTCATAAAACTAAGGGAGGAACTGGAAAATTATTTAATTTTCAGTTTATCAAATATGAGAAAGGACATTTAAAATTAAAGGGCGTTTTTTCCAAAGAAACACTAAATCCTAACCAAACAGTTCAAGGGGGAATGATGACCTCAATGTTGGATGATATTACTAGTTTACTTATAATTTACGAATCTAAAGGAAGCATATATCCAAGTTCTACAAACTTACATAGCTTGCATCATAGACCTCTTTTTTTAGGTGAGGTAATAGCAACAGCTGAAATAATTAAAAAAGGTAAAAATATTGCCACAATTAAAGGAGAATTATATAATGCTGAGGGCAAACTTGCTACAACTCTGATGCATACTGTTGTTTTAATAAAATCAGACTTTAGATTGAATGATAAAAAGATTTCATAAAATCTATTTTTTGTCTTTTTAGTTGATCAATTCATTTTCATATATTTATGGAAATATATATCAAATGAAAAAAGCCCTTTTATTTCTTTTTGTATCCTTAATTATGGTTTCTTGTGAGAAAGAGACCGTTAAGTACCTTTTAACTACTTCTGCTGAACCTGCTATTGGAGGTGTTGTATATCCATTAACAAGACAATATAACGATGGAGATACCGCTAATTTAACTGCTAGTGCAGCCAAAGGATATGTTTTTGAAAGTTGGACGGGAGCTACTGGGGATACTATTACCACACTAGTGATAGATGCTGATAAAACTGTAGTAGGTAATTTTAAAAGAATTCAATACCAGTTAACAGTTAATGTAACTGGCCAAGGAACTGTAGCTGAAAAAGTAATTAAAGAAGGTGCTGTTACCAAATACAATAGTGGAACTGTAGTAGAATTAACCGCTACCCCATCCTTGGGATGGAGCTTTAAAGAATGGACTGGAAATTTAAAAGGAACTACGAATCCTCAACAAATTACTCTGGATAAAGCCAAAACAGTTACGGCAACTTTTGAAGAGGATAAAAAGTTTGTATTAACTATTATTAATGATGGTAAAGGATCTGTTTCTAAAAAAGTAATAAAAGAGGGAGCATCGTCAGAATATAAAAGTGGAACAGTTATAGAACTAACTGCAACACCTGAATCTGGTTGGGAGTTTGATAAATGGGGAGGTGCAGCAAGCGGAACAGATAATCCTACACAAATAACTCTGACTTCAAAAACTTCTGTTATAGCAATTTATAAAAATCTTGCACCAATTATTTTAGATGTAGATGGAGTTACTTTAAAAGCAAGACCTGGAACAGCGGCTGGAACTACACATGAAATTAGTGGAATAACCTATACAGTTTTAGACAATACAAAGTTAGCCGATTGGATTAGTTCTAGTAAAGATCTTTCCAAGGGAGTTACTTCCCTTGTAACTAATATGAAAGAGCTATTTAAAGATAATTCTAGTTTTAACTCTGATATTTCTAGTTGGGATGTAAGCAATGTAACTACCATGGAAGGAATGTTTGATGGGGCGTCCACTTTTAATAAAGATATTAGTAAATGGGATACCAATAAGGTTACTGATATGGGTAGAATGTTTAAGTCATCTACTAATTTTGATCAAGATATTTCAAAATGGTGTGTAACTAATATAACTTCAGAACCTGTTGATTTTAGTACTAACTCAGGCTTAACAAAAGCCAATGATTCTACAACTAATTCAGCATTTAATTCTGGAGATGATAAAAAACCTGTTTGGGGAACATGGCCTTCTTGTCCATTGATTGGTTCTTGGAGCTTATATAGCCTGTCTTTTAGTAATGGAGAATCTCCATATAATGATAACGAGATTGCTTGTGAAAATTATCCTGATCTGCTTAAAATAAATGGGGGTCCAACTGATTATGGTACCTATGTCTATGATCAAAATGTATGTTTCAAAGATGGAAGTGATATGGAATCAAATATTAACAATGGGTTTTGGCAATACTCCGCTGATGATAATAAAGTCAGAGCTGCAGATAAACAGTCTGACTTAGGCGATGCAGAGGCATGGAAACTTTCTTATACTAGTGATTTTACCTATTTTACATTGGTTCAAACTGAATATAATGAGAATCAAAACGAAAGTTGGGAGGTAACTGAAGTTTGGAAAAAAGAGGAATAAAAAATTAAAATTATTAATTATTTAAAATTTTAGATGCCTAACCGTATCCTCGTTATTAATGATTTGTTTTAAGGATTCTATTCCAATTAAAAGATGTTTTTTGTCGAACAATTCTGCATTCACATCATCTTTAGCTTGAGTTTTTACTCCATCTGGAATCATAGGTTGATCAGTAACTAGTAGTAAAGCTCCAATTGGAATTCTGTTATGAAATCCTACAGTAAATAAAGTGGCAGTTTCCATATCTATAGAATATGCTCTAACCTTTTTTAAATAATTTTTGAATTTATTATCAAATTCCCATACTCGTCTGTTGGTTGTAAAAACTGTTCCAGTCCAATAATCTATCTTTTGATATTTTAAGGCAGATGATATTGCTCTTTGTAATGAGAATGAAGGCATCGCAGGAACTTCAATAGGAAAATAATCGTTTGATGTACCTTCTCCTCTAATGGCTCCAATAGGAAGAATAAAATCTCCAATATTAATTCTTTTCTTTAATCCGCCACATTTACCTAAAAAAAGTACGGCTTTCGGTTTAATTGAAAATAATAAATCCATAACAGTAGCAGCATTTGGACTACCCATTCCAAAATTTATTATTGTAATATTTTCAAAGGTAGCAGAGGGCATATTTTTATCTTTTCCTGAAACTTCTACCTTATTAAGTTTTGCAAACTCATCAACATATTTTTGAAAATTAGTAAGTAAAATAAAATCTCCAAAAAATTCTAATTCCACTCCTGTATACCTTGTTATCCAATCTTTAACGATTTCTTTTTTTGTTTTCATTATTGCAAAATTACTAAAATTAACTAATTACAATTTTCTTTGTATTTATCCCAATTTTTATCGGTTGATGTGTTTGGAAAATAATAACAAGTTTGATTTCCGTTCGAAAAAGTGAGATTTTTCCAAAAACCAGTCGGAATATGAACCCCAGTAGATCTAATTATGTGATTTTGGGCAAAAACTAAATCTATTCTAACTTTTATATTTCCCTGATCTTTAGACCAATCTCTAACCTTCTGTTCTAATTGTGCCCACTCTCCCCTATTTAGATTATCAATTTGCATAGCACAATTGATAAAAGAAAAAGTTTTATTAAGATTTTCTTCTGAGTCACTAAAAGTAGCAGCGGGAGCAAGATGTCCTTTATCCCATTCATTTTTATAATAATCTGCATTATTGGAGGTAAAAACACCTGATTCTAAATAAAAATCTTTATTTCCTCTGTCTACATTTTTAGGACGATTAGAAACAGTGTATTCGATCCAATTAGGTTGTTCATATAATTCATTATAAGAAACTTTATAAATTTCTTTATCAATCATAACAACTTCTCTAGGTCCCTTATATTTTTCACCATCATTTTCATCTTCTGCACAGGAAAAAAGAAATAAAATAAAGAATAATAAAATGTAATTTTTAAATTTTGAATAAATCATAAATAGTTCATTAAAGTTATTAAATTGCATTTAAATACGTTTTAAATGAAAAAAAATATTATTGTTATTAGCACTCTTTTTACTTTCATCTTTTTTTCATTTTCAATTTATAACTCTAGTGTTCCTTACAGAAATTTAAATTCTTTTAAAAAAGGAAATAAACAAATTCCATTTGATAGAAATATCGAAAACTATACTCCCATTGTTGATTCTCACGTACATTTTATGCCATTTGGAGGAGAAGCTATTCCATTTGAAGAATTAATAAATTATTTTAAAAAAACCAATGTATATTTTGTTAATGTTTATGGTATAGGACAAAGAGTTCCAATTGATTCTGATTGCACTTATTATTTGGACTGCCCAGGTGTTCCAGTACTGCCTACTATAAAAAATGACATGATAAATGCTGAAAATTTCATCAAATTAAAATCTGAAAATATTCACCTGACTATTTCTATGACATTTCCTGATTTAGCAAATCCTGAAAATATTTTACAAAAAATCGAATTATTAGATAAAGAATATCCTAATGTTTTTAACTGGATGGGCGAGGTAAACCTGTTAAAACAAGCATTATTAAATAATTTTCATGAACCTGCTTCACTTGAAGACATTATTAATTGGAAAGGATTTATGAAAAAATTAAATGATAATAATATTCCAATAAATATTCATTCTGACTTGGGAAATAATAAGGATAATACTAAATATTTATTTTTAATGGAAGAAGTATTAAATCAGTACCCAAAAAATAAAATTATTTGGGCTCACATGGGTTTATCTAAAGAATTATCCAATATGAATCCTGACGAACATTTAAATATAATGTCTAGACTTTTAAACAAACACCCCAACTTAATGCTAGATATTACTTGGCGAGTTTTAGAGGATAACTATTTTAAAAAGTATAGAAAAAAATATGTCGATTTTTTTAATAAATATTCAGAAAGAATCTTACCAGGAACTGATTTTGTGGCCTCATCAAATAAGAATTTTGATTCTTATAAATTAGATTTAGAAGTTAATAGTCAAATACATAAATATCTAGACGATAAAGCATTTAGAAACATTGTACTGGGTAATAATTATTTTAAATTATTAGGACTAGATTACGAAGCTCCAATGATTTTAAATACAAAATAATTTATTATGAAAAAATGGATAAATAATATTGGACCTGGACCATTAATAGCTGCTGCATTTATTGGGCCTGGTACAGTTACTATATGCAGTATAGCAGGGCTGGATTTTGGTTTTGCTCTATTATGGACTTTGGTGCTGTCGGTAGTTGCAACAATAGTTCTTCAAGAAATGGCTGCAAGATTAGGAATTATTTCTCAAAAAGGTCTTTCAGAGGTTATAAGAGATGAAATAAAAAATCCTTTAACAAAAAATATCGTTATAACATTAATTTTATTAGCTATTGTTATTGGAAACGCTGCTTACGAGGCCGGAAATATTAGTGGAGGTGTTCTGGGTTTAGAATCTGTATTCGGTGAAAAAAAATTCGATATTCTTGGACTCAGTATTAATTTTTATAGCCTGCTTTTGGGGTTTATTGCCTTCAGCTTATTATTTATTGGTAATTATAAGATTTTAGAGAGGTCACTTATATTTCTTGTAATAATAATGAGTATTTCATTTATAATTACAGCGGTGATAACTAAACCAGACATTATTAAATTAATGGAAGGTTTATTTGTACCTAAATTTCCCGAGGGGAGTATATTGATTATAATTGGATTAATAGGCACAACAGTTGTTCCCTATAATTTATTTCTTCATGCTTCATTAGTTAAAGAAAAGTGGAATAAGGTTAGTGACTTAAAATTTGCAAGAAATGATACAATAATTGCAATAGTACTCGGTGGAATAGTTTCTATGTGTATCGTGATTTCAAGTGCATCTTTGGATATAGAAAGTATTAATAGTGCTGCTGATTTAGCAAAGGGAATAGAGCCTCTCTATGGTTTAAGTTCTAAGTATATATTAGCAATAGGATTATTTTCCGCTGGGATAACCAGTGCTATAACAGCTCCCCTTGCTGCAGCCTATGTAGCAACAGGGTGTTTAGGTTGGCCTATGAAAATGAAAAGTGTAAAATTTAGAGCAGTGTGGATGTTTATTTTAATAATTGGAGTAATATCCTCTTCCTCGGGATTTAAATCTATTGAAATTATAAAATTTGCTCAGGTTGCAAATGGAATTTTGCTTCCTGTAATTGCAGGATTATTAATATGGATAGTTAACAAGAAATCTGTTTTAGGAAAATTCAAAAATTCTAAATGGCAAAACTCAATAGGCCTGATGATTTTGATCATTACAATTTTTTTAGGTTTAAAAAGTATTCTTAAAGTTTTTGAAATACTATAATGAAAAAAATAAAATTAGATATAAATGCGGATGTTGGTGAAGGAATAGAAAATGAAAATGAATTATTTCCTTTTATTTCTTCTTGTAATATAGCTTGTGGAGGTCATACAGGAAATTACAAAACAATGCTATCAACTGTAGGATTAGCAAAACAATACAATGTAAAAATTGGAGCGCATCCTTCTTTTGAAGATCGAGAAAATTTTGGAAGAAAAATATTAAAAGTTGATAAAAAAGAATTACTAAGTTCTCTTATAAATCAAGTTGAATCTTTACAAGATATTTTAAAGAATCAGGAAATAAAGTTAAATCATATTAAAGCTCACGGAGCTCTGTATAACCTTTCAGCATATGACAAAGATTCAGCAAAAATTATAATCGAGTTAGCAAAAAAAATTGACACTAAATTATACGTCCCCTACTCTTCGCTAATTTCTAAAATTGCTAAAGAACAAGGCGTTGAAACATACAATGAGTTGTTTGTTGATAGGAATTATAATTCAGATTTGACTTTAGTTTCAAGAGAAAATTCTAATGCTTTAATAAATGACTCCAAAACAATGTTTGAGCATGTAAAAAAAATTATTAATGATCAAATTATAACATCGATTAATAATAAAAATATGTCGGTTGAGTTTGATACTTTATGTATTCACGGAGACAGCCCCAATGCTATTAAATTAATAAAAGAGTTACATTTTAAATTAAAAAATATTGGTATAAAAATTATATAAAATTTGAGTTCATTTGATTTAAAATATAAAAGTTACGGAGACAGATCTATTTTAGTAGAGTGGCCATCGATAATTGATGATCAAATTTTAAAAAATATTTTATTATTTAAATCCAATCTTGATCATAAATACAAGGATTCAAAAACCTATATTAAAACATCATACAATTCTTTACTAATTACTTATCCTAAAGAAATTAAAAAAAGTAATAAAGTATTAGAATTGAAAAATATATACCAAAAAATTAAAACTTTAAATAATCAGAGTTTTAACAAATGGGAAATACCCGTTTGTTATGATATTGAGTTTGGAAAAGATTTAAATTTTTTAAAAGAAAGTTTATCAATTGAAATAGAAGAAATAATTTCAATACATATATCAAAAGTATACAGAGTATATAATATTGGTTTTCTTCCTGGTTTTTTATACTTAGGTGAAATGGATAAAAGAATTCATTGTCCGAGAAAAGATAAGCCCGTATTAAATATTGAAAAAGGATCTATTGGAATTGGAGGCTCACAAACTGGAATTTATCCAAATCAAAGTCCTGGGGGATGGAATATCATAGGTAAAACACCTATTAATTTATTTGATATAAATAGAAAATCTCCATGTTTTATTAAAGCTGGTGATAAAATAAAATTTGTTTCTATTTCTAAAAAAGAATTTCAATTAATTAGTATTCAATTAGAATCAAATATTTATAAATTAAATAAAACTCTTTTAAATGATTGAGGTAATTAAAACAGGTTTATATTCTTCTATTCAAGATAAAGGAAGGTTTGGGTATGAAAATTTAGGAGTACCTATTTCTGGATCAATGGACCAATTTTCCTCATATCTCTCAAATAAATTATTAAATAATAAGCAGGAGGACGCAGTTATGGAAATTACAATGACAGGACCTGTATTAAAGTTCCATAAAAAGACAATAATAAGTATTACCGGTGCAGACATTAGTCCTGTATTAAATAACAACCCTGTAAGAATGAATAGAGCTCATTCTATTGAAAAGGGTGATGTTTTATCATTTGGAAAATTAAAATATGGGATACGTTCCTATTTGAGTGTTTCAGGTGGGTTTTTAACAAAAAAAGTGATGAGTAGTAGAAGTATGTATTCAAATATTACCGAATCCTTTAGAATAGTTAAAGGGGAAAATTTAGAGATTAGTTCGATAAAAAAGATGAATTTAGATTCATTAATAACTCAATTTGATTATATGGATCATTTTAAAAGCAACGAAATAAAAGTTTTTAAAGGACCTGAATTTGACAGCTTGTCAAAAACTCAAAAAAATGAAATTTTAAAAAATCAATTTACTATTTCAAACGATAATAATAGAATGGCTTTTCAATTAAAAGAAAATTTAAAGAACGAATTAAAACCCATAATTACATCTCTAGTAATGCAAGGAACTGTTCAGCTAACTCCCTCTGGAAAAATAATAATTTTAATGCGAGATAATCAAACTTGTGGTGGATATCCAAGAATATTGCAATTAACTGAAAACGCAATTAATAAACTCTCTCAAAAACACATGAATAATAATATCCATTTTGAATTAGCTTAAATTTTTTTGTAATGCAAAAAACATTCTTTATGGTATTCTTTTAGTTATTTTTCATTATATTAATAAAAAAAATTATGAAAAATTTAATATTATTATTTAGTATTCTTGGTGTGTTTGTTTCATGTAATGAAAAGTGCGATGTTCCATCAAATGGGTTTATTGAGGGAACGGAACTTAACATCCAAATGGGACAACAAAATGGAGTAGATATATTCAAAGAAATTGATGCAGCTTGGGCTGAATTTGACTTTGAGAAAGTAAAGAATTATGTGCACGATGATGCTTTAATGAAATTTGCTGATGGTAGAGTTGCAACTGGTGGCGAAGAGTTTGTTCAATCTATTAAA
>TARA_B110000438_G_scaffold220029_1_pt1 | contig 21577 bp, 19 predicted proteins | sample TARA_B110000438 | Tara Oceans TARA_B110000438 (sample SAMEA4398413) | marine metagenome | biome: Polar Biome; feature: [MES] marine water layer (ENVO:01000295) within the mesopelagic zone...; material: water (ENVO:00002006), including particulate matter (ENVO:01000060) such... | reverse complement strand
TTTTAATATTGAAAATACAACCGGATATACGGCAGGGCAGTTATTGCAACGGCATTATTTAATACAGTTTCAAACGCCTAGTATCGTTACGTAAAGTATCTGATTTAAATACTACATCAAACTATTATAAAATTTAGTGAATATTACATGATAAATCAATTAAATACGCCAACACTTGATGGCAATTCAATAACGGAAAAACGCGTAGAGTTAGCTGCATATTTTAAAAATACGTGGTCGACTTACGAGTCATTGTTTTCCTTAATTAATAATGACGATGCTTATCTTTTAAGACCTGAGTCGTTAAGGCATCCGTTGGTGTTTTATTATGGGCATACCGCTACTTTTTATATTAATAAATTGATATTAGGCAAGTTCATTCAACAGCGAGTGAACAACCATATAGAAGCTATTTGTGCCGTTGGTGTTGATGAAATGAGCTGGGATGACCTCAACAGTGAACATTACGACTGGCCAAGTGTTAATGAAGTAAGAGATTATCGCAAAAAAGTCTATAACCTCGTTTTAAACTTGATTGACACCATGGAGTTAAGCTTACCTATTACCCAAGATTCTTTAGCGTGGATTATTTTAATGGGTTGTGAACATGAGCGTATTCATCTTGAAACATCTTCTGTGATCATGCGCATGCTGCCCTTGAAATGGTTAACAACGACAACACAATGGCAACCATGTTTGCAGTCATCGGCTGCACCGGAAAATGAATTAATACCTGTCAAATCTCAAAGCTTATCTCTGGGTAAAAAGCACGAAGACAATACCTACGGTTGGGATAATGAGTATGGCCATCAATTGGTTGACGTTGAAGAGTTTAGTGCGGCTAAGTTTTTAGTGTCGAATCATGAATACATGGAGTTTGTTAATGCCGATGGTTATTTATCGAAAGAGTTTTGGTGCGAAGAAGGGCAAGCATGGTTAGCCTTCACTCAAGCAACTATGCCAAGGTTTTGGCAATGTAGTAATGGCAAATATACTCAACGTAATTTAACGAGCGAAATGCCATTACCATTAGATTGGCCGGTAGAGGTTAACTGCTTAGAAGCAAAAGCATTTTGCCAGTGGCGACAAAAATACAGTGATGATTTTATCCGCTTACCTACTGAGTCACAATGGTATTGTTTGCGCGAGCAAGTGCAGGGCGATCAGCATCAATGGTCTAAAGTGCCAGGCAATATCAATTTAGCTTACTATGCTTCTTCTTGTCCGGTTAACCAACATCAAAACGGTGAATTTTTTGATGTGGTAGGTAATGTTTGGCAATGGACCGATTCAGCAATAGATGGTTTTTCTGGCTTCAAAGTCCATCCATTATATGACGACTTTTCAACACCAACCTTTGATGGTAAGCATAATTTAATAAAAGGGGGGTCTTGGATATCTACTGGTAATGAAACATTAGCTTCATCGCGCTATGCATTTAGACGACATTTTTATCAACATGCAGGTTTCAGATATATAGCTAGTAAACAGCCCCAAAGTGAGCAATTAAGTGTTAATAAATATGAAACAAGTAAAGATATTTGCCAGCAGCTTGAATGTTATTTTGGTGACAAAAAACTTGGTTTTGACAACTACGGGCAACAAATAGCGAAACAAGTGGTTATTGCAATAGCTACTGAAAGTATTGCACCTAAACGTTTGCTGAACCTAGGTTGTAGTGTAGGCCGAGTCGCATTTGAGCTTAGTCAGCATTTTCAACATATTGATGCCGTGGATTTTTCTGCAAGAACAATACAATATGGTGTGCAATTACAATCGGGCGGTAGTGTGCGTTATACCGATACTATTGAAGGTGATATTTGTCAGTTTAATGAAGTGTTTTTGGCTGATAAAGTCAAGGGTGCTTGTAGTGAACGCGTACTTTTTAATCAAGCCGATGGATGTAATTTAAAAAATAAATTTAATCACTATGATGTTGTTTTGATTCAGCATGCGTTAGAGCAAAGTTATGATCCTAAACGCTTGCTGGAGAATGCTAAAAGTCGTCTTAACCCTTTAGGTTTACTGATCATTATTTCAGATTATAATTATCAATTACAGACAACAGAAAAGTCTAAATGGTTGAGTGGAATTAAAATCAATGGCGAAAACGTATCAGGTATTGATGCTTTAACTAACCAGCTAAGCGACGATTTTGAACAAATATTGGTCACTGACTTAACACGTGTTATTACAGACTCTGCGCGTAACTTTAACGTAAGTAATTGCCAGCTCAGTGTTTGGCGAGCATTATGATAATCACGCTTATCTACGTTTTAAGTATAATTAGTTAAATATGCCGACATACACATTGCCCAAGCATATTGCTTTTAGTCAGAGCCTAGCGGGTTATATTAAATATAATTTAAGTGATTCGACCGCTCAGGCACTGACACTCGCACAGCTATGTCAGTTGAGTGCCAGTGATTTGGTTACACAAAAAGGGCTAGAGACCAGTATAGGTGATACTCTTCTCCAATATGCACCTGTGCAAGGTGATGCCGCATTACGACAAGAAATAGTTGATTTTCATCAAGAATTAAACTGCCATCGTAAAGTCATTAAAGCAGAGAGTGCCATAACATTTTGTGGTGCACAGGAAGTATTGTCAGCTATTTATCATAGCGTGTTAAATGCAGGAGATGAATTGGTAGTTATGACGCCTAGTTACCCTTCTTTGGTTGATATGGCAAAGTCGATGGGGGTTGTGGTTCGAGAAATACCGCTTTGTGCTGATAATAATTGGCAAGTTAATATTAACGACTTCAAACATGTGGTGAACGATAAAACTAAACTCATCGTGGTTAATTCTCCACACAACCCAACGGGCAGTATTATAACGACTGAACTGGCCGATCAAATACTGCAATTAGCGCAACAATACCAATGTTACTTATTAAGTGATGATGTTTCTCAAGCGAGTAATTATCATAGTCTAGCTTTAGCACATCGGTATTTAGATTATCAAAAAAGCATTGTAGTTGGGGTTATGTCGAAAAGTTTAGGTTTAGCTGGTATTCGTATTGGTTGGGCAATCACATCGAATAATGAACTACTAGATAGCCTAATTGCGATTAAAGCGGTAAATGCTATTTGTTGCTCTAAAGTCGATGAAAAGTTGGCTTGTTTAGCACTGAAAAATCATCGTGAAATTTTGGCTATTAACAACAACATTATACTTAATAATATTAAGTTGTTTACGGAGTTTATGGCGAGACATTCAGACAAGCTAAGTTGGCAACCACCCAAAGCAGGAATATTAACGTTAGTTGAAGTTAAGAATATTGCCGAAATGAAACGTTGGTGTTCTAACTTTACTCAACAAAGTGGTGTGCTTTTGTTGCCAAGCGAATTGTTTGGTTTAACAGGTAATTATTTTCGCTTGGGCTTAGGTCAAAAGAGTTTTGCTAACACATTGTTAGTATTTGAACGTCATTTGTTATCAATGAGTGGTGACATTATTTAACGGCGGACTGCAAAGTTTGAAATTTATTAATATCAGACTTAAAGTACGTAGAAAAATATCATAAAAAAGTGACAAACAGCGGCTGAAAATACAAAAAAGTGCCAAATTGCGTGGCTAAACTTTGAGTTTTTTCTTACATAAAAAATAGTTCCTAGCCCATAAATAATTCCACCTAAGGCGAGTAAAAACATACCTTCTGGTGCGAGTTTATCATTTAGTTTACCGATAAACGTTAGTGAAATTAAGCCAAGCCCTAAATAAGTTGAAAGCGAGAGCTTTTTATATTTATTACCAAACTTAATCTTAAAAACTATGCCCAATATGGCTAAAGTCCAAATAATGGCTAATACTAACGGGCCAATATCGTCGGCTAATGTAACTAGCATTAATGGGGTATATGTGCCGGCAATTAATAAGTAAATAGCGCAATGATCGAGCAGTTTAAATATACTTTTTGCCTTTTCATGCAATAACGCATGATATAGCGTAGAGGCGCTAAAAAGTAACACCAAACTGACACCATAAATACTAAAGCTGACAACTTTTACTATGTCAGTTTGTATCCAAGCTAAAGTAACTAAAAGTGTTAAGCCAGCAACACTAAGTAGTGCAGCTAGCCCATGACTTACTGCATTAATAATTTCTTCTGCTAAACCATATTCTTGAGTTTGCACGTTATATAATCCTATTTCAGTGTACATGTGTACGCTGAGTATCATAGCAAACCACAACGCATATTACTAGTGGTCTGACCTTTGGCTCTTTTGATAACAATTTAATTTATATTATGCTAATAAAATGAATAACTAAGGGGGATTTTTTAACGAAGGGAGAACATAAAGTATCGCAATAACAAAAAAATTGTGATGTAAAACGCAGGTTAATATCGAACTTATTTACACAAGTTCAAAACTAAAGGTATGACAGATAATTTTTTATCTAAACAAAAGGCACAAATAAATAAAGTTATTTGACTATTATTTTATATACTCTTTTAATTAAAATTTGCGCTTATAAAAAGCGAGTAAAGTATAAGCGCAAATAAGAGTTACAATGCTAGGTCGATAACCATTTCACGTAACTCATCTTTTGAAATTGAGTTATCATGATTTTTATCAAAGCGATTGAATATGGTTTCACACATGCGAATACCTTTATCCTGTAACAAGCAGTCAATCAATTCGACAAATTCACTTCTATTGATAACCCCATCCTTGTCTTCATCAAACACTTCAAATAGTTCATCTACCCACTGATTTAATTCCATCAGTCATCCTCTTACTTGGCGGTTAATTCCTGTAATAGACTTTATCGTTATTTTAAGAGTATGTGAATAATTAATTATTTTATTTCGTGTAATTGCGCTTTTTTAACGCATTAACTGATTATTTATCACGAGTCCTGCTGTGAATCAAAAGTGTAAAGGTTAAGGTACCTAGATAAATGGCTATATCCCTTGCAACATCCAATGTGCTTACTTTAAATTTAATCATTTATGACACCAGGATAATTAAAGCTGCATATATTATGGTGATGCTTAAGTGGCTGGAAATAAATTTCAATCCGATGGTATTTGAAGCTAGGTTATTCATAAATAAATAAAAAATGTAGTGTATAAAATTTAATTTTAAAAAAAGTGTAATAAAGTCACCGTTACTGAGACTAAGTAGTCAATATTTTAAAAGGAAGTCAAAATGAAGATAAATTGGAAAGCTTTGTTTAGTGTGAGTCTGCTATTGGCATTATCAAACAGTGGTTTTGCTGTAGAAATTGAAAAGCCACAGCTGTTATTGAAAAGTTGTCATGTAAAAGGTATTAGACAACAAGTGCAATGTGGCTCGTATACCACCCTTGAAAATTATGCTAAACCCGATGGCACTACATTAAACATCAACTTTGTTGTTTTACCTGCGATTGATAAGAGTCAGGACAAGCTACCATTAATGTTTCTTGCTGGCGGACCCGGCCAAGCCGCCGCTGAACTTTCTGCACATATATATCGTGGTTTTAATGAAATTAGAAAAACACGCGATTTAATTTTGATTGATCAGCGTGGCACAGGGAAATCTAATCCTTTGCAATGTGAAGATTCGTTAGAAGTTAACCCATACACTAGTTTACCGGAAGACTTTTCAGTTGCTGATATAGAACAATGCTTAGAAAAGCTTAAAGGTGACTTAAGCCAATACAACTCAGAAAATGCTATCCGGGATTTTGACGCTGTTCGAGCGGCGTTAGGGCATAAACAGGTACACATTTATGGTGGCTCATACGGAACACGTGCTGGCTTAGTTTATATGCGCATGTTTCCAGAGTCGTTAAAAAGTGTGGTACTCGATAGCGTTGGTCCAATAGAAGTACCTATTGGCTTATTTGGCAAAAGTGCTGAACAATCTTTTAAAAAGTTAATCGATAACTGCCAAAATGAACCCAGCTGTGCAGCAGAATATCCGGCATTGTTAACAGAATTTAATGCTATTACAGATAAATTATCTAAAGCGCCGGTAAGTGTTGAAATTGCGCACCCAAGGTTGGGAACGAATACGGTTTTTAATATCAATAATGATAAATTTATTTCGAGCTTACAAATGCAATTGTACTCTATGGAAACTCGAGGATTAGTGCCGTTGTTAATTCACCAAGCCTACATCGGAAACTATAAACCACTGGCGGGCTTAATTGCGCAAAGTGAAGGTGGAATGGGAATCTATGTTGGTTTGCATTTTAATATCGTATGCAATGAAGATTTTCCAAAAATATCAACAGACATGAAAGCCACAGATGCTGATAATGATTTTGCTCAAGGTATGAGTTTAGAAATGGTCGCCAAAGTTTGTTCTGTTTGGCCTAAATATCAGCCCAGTGATGACTTTTATCAAACGGTTGATGCCGATATTCCAACTCTTATTATGTCAGGCGAGCTAGACCCTGTGACCCCTGCGAGTAATGGTGAGAAGTCGCATGAAAACTTACCCAATAGTCATCACATTATTTCTAAAAACAATGCACACATAGTTGCTTCTACCGTGTGTGGTATTCAAATTGTAAATGAATTTTTAACACAGCAAACACCAAAGGAACTTGATGAGTCATGTTTAGAAGAAATTCCTGATGAGTCTTTTATGGTGGGTTTAAATGGCGGTGCATTCCCGCAAGTAAAGCCGCACGCTATGCCAACAACCGAAAAGGAGTAAATCATGATTGAAGTTAATAACTTACATAAAAGTTTTGTGAGTAAGAAAAATACCGTTAAAGCCCTAGACGGATTGTCTTTTACCGCTAAAGACGGTGAAATTACGGGTATCTTAGGCCCTAATGGCGCAGGAAAAACCACTTGTCTGCGAACGCTTTATGGTTTACTTCGCGCTGATGAAGGTTATGCAACTATTGATGGTATAAAAGTAACAGAAGAGCCGATTAAGGCGCGCAAGTTGTTAGGTATTTTTCCAGACAAATTTGGTTTATACGAACGCCTAACTGCTTATGAGCAAATTGACTACTTTGCCAGTATTCACGGTATGAAAGGCGCGAATAAGCATGCCGCTATTGAACAAATATTAGCAGATTTAGAAATGACAGAATTAGCACATCGTAAAACAGTAGGGTTTTCTCAAGGTCAGCGGATGAAAGTGACATTAGCTCAGGCTTTAGTGCATCAACCGAAAAACTTTGTACTCGACGAACCCACTCGCGGCTTAGATGTTATGAGTACACGCATATTGCGTAACCATTTAGCTAAATTCAAAGAAAAAGGTCACTGTATTTTATTTTCCTCACATGTAATGCAAGAAGTTGCGGCGTTATGTGATCGCGTGATTATTGTCTCTAATGGTAAATTAGCAGCGCAAGGTACACCGCAAGAGTTATGTGATTTAGCAGGAGAAAGCCTTCTCGAAGAGGCTTTCGTTAAATTAATTGGCTCTGATGAAGGAGTAGCAGCATGATGCAATTAAAAGCCTTAATGGTGAAAGAATTTAAAGAGGCATTTCGAGACCGACGCGCATTAATGGTTGCGATGAGCATGGCATTACTCATGCCAGTCATGATCATGGTGATGTTAAATGTGGCGATTAAAGAGGCGGTTGATAACCCCGCTGTCTATGTAAAATACAGTGGTGAACAGTACGCACCGAAATTAATTAAGGCAATGATAGACGAGAATATTTTATCGTTTGCTGATGTACCCGCTGATGAAGAGCGTAACTGGAATGAACGTAATATTGAGCTCACTATTCCAGACTCGTTTGCTGCCGATATGGCCGCTGGTAAACCTATCGAACTAACTTTGCGAGCCGACTACAACGAGAAGTCACTTTCTACGCCTATTCGTCGAATTAAAGATGTGATTAGCCAACACTCGTTGGCTATTGGTTACAAGCGTCTATTAGTTCGTGGTATTGATACCAAGCTATTACAGCCAATTAAGCTACTTGAACAAGACACGGCCCTTCCCAGCAGTAATGCGATGATGATCACCTTAATTTTAGGTGTATATTTAATGATGGCGGCATTTATGTCGGGCTTGCCTGTTGCTATTGACTCAAGTGCGGGCGAACGCGAGCGTAATGTATTGGAAATGTTATTGTGTCAGCCAGTGAGTACGCTAAAAATAGTACTAGCTAAGTTAAGTTGTGCAAGCTCAATTTCAATTATCTCTATTATATTAATGCTGGTGCTTACCTCCGTTGCGATGAATTTTGTTGATCTTACTAAAATAGGGGCAACGTTCAGTATTGACGCGAGTACCTTTGTAATTTTACTGATGCTATTGGTTCCTATTTGTTTTCTCGCAGCTTCACTGCAGTTATTGTTTGCTTTTCAAGCCAAGAGTTTTAAAGAAGCACAGTCAACGGTAACTATGTTGATAATGGCTCCTAGTTTTATTCCTTTTGCTCTGATGATGATGGACGATAAACCTGCCTGGGTTGAATGGATGCCTATTTCTGGTCAGTCATTACTTATGGAAGACGTATTTAAAGGCTTACCGATTGACTGGAGTGCATTGTTATTCACCAGTGTTGCAACAATAGCGTTAACCGTGGGGTTGGTGTTAATTTTAGCAAAAAGGTTAACTTCTGAAAAAGTAGTAATGTCACTGAGTTAGTAACGAAGCGTTCATGTTGTATAAAATGAGTAACCCAGTAAAATTAGACATCACAAAACAAAACTGTGTTCAAACGGCTAAACATAAACAGGGTTATTCATTGAGCAATCAAGAGATATTTATTAACTGGATTTCTGATCACGAGAAACTCTTGCGTCATATTATTAACGGCTTTGAAGCGACCCCAGCAATTCAAGAAGAGCTCTTTCAAGAGATAGCTTTAAATATATGGCGAGCTTTACCAAGTTTTCGCGCCGATTCAGCAGTGAAAACTTTTATCGCCCGAATTGCCCATAATGTTTTAGCAACCCATGTGGCAAAAGCGGTCAAAACAGTAAAAACAGAGCAGACTTCTAATGCTGTAGATACTGATGAATTAAGTCATGAAAGCGTGGCGCTGAATATGTCTGTTTGCCCACAACTTACCCCTTATCAATCGTTAGCTCAAAGCCAAAGGCAACAGCGGCTTGCTCAAGCTATTCGATTGTTGACACTTGAGCACCAACAAGTGATCACCCTAGCGCTTGAAGGCATGAGTTATCAAGATATTGCTGACGTGCTCGCCATTACCACGACGCTTGTGGGTGTTAGATTACAAAGAGCAAAAGCTAAATTAATGCAATTGTTGGAGGCAGTATGAGCAAAGAAAGCGATAAAATTAAACTGGCTGGCGAGAATGAAAACCCAATAAATAGTCAGACAACTTCAGCGTTGCTAAATACTGAACAAGAAACTCAAGCGGATAGCTCAGCTGAATTATCCGATGATACCTGGGCAGAGCTTCGTCAAGACTGGCAAAGTCAGCCGTATCAAAAAGTTGATGTTCAAGCATTATTAACTCAAACAAGAAAGCGCACATTTTGGGCTAAATTTTTATTAGCTATAAATATTTTAGCTACCATGGCCTTTATTGTGGTGGTGATTGTTTTATGGATGAATAACTCGCAAGACAAAGCAACTATCTCCTATCTTACTTTTGCCACGATTGGTTCTGTTGTCTTTGTTTATTATGAAATAAAGATTCGTTTAAAAGCTTGGAAGCAAATCTCTGCAAGTCCAGATTTAGCAATTAAAAATGCCATAAAAGGGATTGAATCATCAATTAATTACATTAGATTAACCAAATTTTCATGCTGGTTTTTAATCCCTGCGGGCAGTTGGTATGTAATTGAAATGGCAAAACAAAACGATAAATCAATCTGGTTTGGCTTAATTATAATGAATGTATCTGTCGGCGTTATGTGGGGAATTACGCATTTATTTCACCGCAAACGTAAAATGGAATTAGATAAGTTAACCTCTTCCTTATCTGAACATGATACTGAATAAAAGCCTGTATTTTCTATTATTGATGAATTTAATTTGAATTTAACTCTTGTGTGTTGTTTAAAATTTGTTATTTTGTTATTTATTAGGCAGTATGTTGTAGATATTATTTACTGAAGTGAGTGGTAAAAGTTTTTATGGCTCACTTCAGAGTATATTTGATTGCAAAATGAACTAACAGCACGCAGTTTTTGCGTGTACAAGCACCTTAATTTCAGGCAAAATATGCCGCAATTAATTTTGAACTAACGCCCACACCCCTGTATTGCCAATGGCAAACTATTTGAGGATAAAACATGTTTACACGTGATATGAATATTGCAGACTTTGATCCAGAACTTTATCAAGCAATGAGCAAGGAAGTTGTTCGTCAAGAAGAGCACATTGAACTCATCGCTTCAGAAAACTACTGTAGTCCACGTGTACTTGAAGCTCAAGGTTCACAGCTAACCAATAAATATGCCGAAGGTTACCCTGGTAAACGTTATTATGGTGGTTGTGAGTATGTTGATATTGCAGAGCAACTTGCTATTGATCGTGCAAAAGAGCTATTTGGTGCTACTTATGCAAACGTGCAACCACATGCTGGCTCTCAAGCAAACTCAGCTGTTTTTCAAGCGTTAGTTTCTCCAGGTGGTAAAGTATTAGGTATGAGCTTGGCTCATGGTGGTCACTTAACTCATGGTTCTCATGTTAACTTTTCAGGAAAGTCTTACGAAGCTATTCAATATGGTTTACACCCTGAAACTGGCGATATTGATTATGTTGAATTAGAGCGTTTAGCATTAGAGCATAAACCAGAAATGATCATTGGTGGCTTCTCAGCGTTTTCTGGTGTAGTTGACTGGGCACGTATGCGTGAAATTGCTGATAAAGTTGATGCTTACTTTTTCGTAGACATGGCGCACGTTGCCGGTTTAGTCGCTGCTGGTTTATATCCAAACCCAGTTCCACATGCTCATGTGGTAACAACGACAACACACAAAACTTTAGCAGGCCCTCGCGGTGGTTTAATTGTTTCTGGTTGTAATGATGAAGCGATTTATAAAAAACTAAACAGCGCCGTATTCCCAGGTGGTCAAGGCGGACCATTAATGCACATTATTGCTGCGAAAGCGGTGGCATTTAAAGAAGCATTAGCACCTGAGTTTAAAGTTTATCAACAAAACGTTTTAGATAACGCTAAAGCGATGGTAGCGGTTTTACAAGAACGCGGATACAAAGTTGTTTCTAACGGTACTGATAACCATTTACTATTGCTTGATTTAATTGATAAAGATATCACGGGTAAAGATGCTGATGCCGCGTTAGGTCGTGCACATATCACGGTGAATAAAAACTCTGTACCAAACGATCCACGTTCACCATTTGTAACGTCAGGACTACGTTTAGGCACACCGGCTATTACGCGTCGTGGTTTTGGTGTTGAAGAAACAAAAACTACCACAGGTTGGATCTGCGATATTTTAGATGATATCAACAACGAAGATGTTATTGCTAAAGTTCAAGCTGGTGTTAGTGAACTTTGTGCTCGTTTTCCTGTTTATAAGTAATTAGCGTTAGTTTAAAAATTAGCGATTAATTACGTTATAAAACGTAAATAAATAACTTAAAATGGCCACATTAGTGGCCATTTTTTTTGACTGATTTTTATTTGCTAGGTTATAGTGCGAATAATGCTAAGTTATTTCGCTTAATGAACTGTTTTCAATTAAAATACTGACATTAAAATGCTCATGACTTGTTAACAACGGAATTTATCAATGTATTGCCCCTTTTGTTCAGCCAACGATACTAAAGTTATTGACTCTCGATTAGTCTCAGACGGTCATCAAGTGCGTCGCCGTCGTGAATGTTTAGCCTGTCATGAAAGATATACCACTTTTGAAAGCGCTGAATTAGTGATGCCACGCATTATTAAACGTGATGGCTCTCGCGAACCTTTTAACGAAGATAAAATGCGAAATGGCTTATTACGCGCATTAGAAAAAAGACCGGTTAGCACTGAACAAATGGAGTTGTCGATTAATAAACTGAAATCGCAACTGCGAGCAACCGGTGAGCGTGAAGTGTCAAGTGAAATGCTCGGTACAATCATAATGGAGCAGCTTAAGAGTTTAGATAAAGTCGCTTATATTCGCTTTGCTTCTGTTTATCGCTCGTTTGAGGATATTAAAGAGTTTGGTGAAGAAATTGCACGCTTAGGTGACGACGACTAACCAGCGATATTGAAATAAAACACACTAAAATGATTTAACCTTGAGTCAAAAATGAAAACTTTTTCGTTACAAGATCATCAATTTATGCAACGCGCTATCCATTTGGCAAAGCGTGGGCACTATACAACATCGCCTAACCCGCGTGTTGGCTGTGTTATTGTGCTTAATGGCGAAGTGATTGGCGAAGGGTTTCATCAAAAAGCAGGGCAAGGGCACGCGGAAGTTCATGCCTTAAAACAAGCAGGTGCGAAAGCTAAAGGTGCTACAGCATATGTTACGTTAGAGCCTTGTAGCCATTTTGGGTTAACACCGCCTTGCGCAGAAGCATTAATTAAGGCGCAAGTGGGCCATGTTATTGCTGCTATGGTTGATCCTGATCCTAGAGTATCAGGTCGTGGTCTTGAACGGCTGAAAAGCGCAGGTATCACCACAAAATTTGGTTTATTAGAGCAAGATGCTAGGGCATTAAACCTAGGTTTTATTACATTGATGACGACTAAGCTCCCCTATGTTCGCTGTAAATTAGCAGCAAGCTTAGATGGAAAAACGGCAATGGCCAGTGGTGAAAGTCAGTGGATAACCTCTCCTGAGGCTCGCGAAGACGTGCAACGATTAAGAGCCCAAAGTTGTGGCATTATTTGTGGTGCAGACTCTGTTATTTGTGATGATGCCCAAATGACAGTGCGTTGGAATTCTCTAGGTGAGTTAAAAGACAGTTATGCAGAGGCAGACGTTAGACAACCGGTTCGAATTATTATTGATGGTAAAAATCGTCTAACACCCGATCTCGCTATGTTCAAAACCAGCGGTAAAATATTATTAATTAGATCTTCTATTGAAAATAGCCAAACATGGCCGCACTTTGTAGAACAAGTCGCCATTTCTCAGGCTAAAGATAGCGAGTATATCGATCTCAAACAGTTATTATCTTATCTGGCTCAACAAGGTTTGAATGACGTATTAATTGAGTCTGGTGCCAAGTTAGCAGGCGCGTTTATGAGTAAAGACTTAGTTAATGAACTGATACTTTATCAAGCGCCAAAACTTATTGGCAGTGACGGTAAAAGTTTAGTTAACATGCCTGCTTTATTGCAGTTATCAGATGCTAAAAACCTCAATATTAACGATGTTACTCTGGTAGGTAAAGATATCAGAATAACGGCACAGTTTACTGATAAATCAGTATGAAATTTAAATGTAAATCATCAGTTATAAAGACAACGAGATATAATATATGTTTACAGGGATCATAGAAGCCGTAGGGCAATTAAGCGCTATTAATAGTTCAGCTGGTGGCGCACGAGTTAGCATTAATACGGCGGCATTAGATTTATCAGATGTAAAGTTGGGTGATTCTATCGCCACTAATGGTATTTGCTTAACTGTGGTCGCTTTAGATAACACTAGCTTTAGTGCCGACGTTTCTAGTGAGACTTTAACACGAACGGGTTTAGCGCATTATAAAATTGGTGATAGTGTTAATCTTGAAAAAGCGATGTTACCTACCACGCGATTTGGTGGCCATATGGTATCAGGCCACGTTGATGCAGTGAGTGAAATTAGTGCCATTGAACATAAAGGTAATAGCATAGACTATTGGCTAACAATGCCAGAGGAACTATCACCCTATATTGCTGAAAAAGGCTCAATAACGATCGATGGAACAAGCTTGACGGTAAACAGCTTAAGTGATGATAAATTTCGTTTAACGATTGTACCGCATACCACAGACCAAACAATTATTAGCAAATACCAAGTGGGCACTAAAGTGAATCTAGAAGTAGATTTAATTGCTCGCTACATTGAAAGATTACTTACCAAGCAAACAGCTGATGAGCCAAAAGCATCAGGTGTTACACATGCGTTATTAGCGCGTAATGGTTTTATTAAATAAAGAGGTTGTCATGAATTTACACACGCCACAAGAGATTATCGACGATATAGCTCATGGTAAAATGGTCATCTTAATGGATGATGAAGATCGCGAAAATGAAGGTGACTTCATTATGGCGGCAGAAAAAGTTACACCAGAAGCGATTAACTTTATGGCAACCCATGGTCGTGGTCTCATTTGTATGCCAATGTCAGCAGAGCGTTGCGAGCTTTTAAAGCTGCCGTTAATGGTTGATAAAAATGATGCGCAGTTTACCACTAACTTTACTGTTTCTATTGAAGCTGCTGAAGGCGTAACAACCGGTATTTCTGCTGCGGATCGTGCTACAACTGTTTTAGCTGCTGTTGGCAAAAATGCTAATCACAATTCTATTGTACAGCCGGGTCATATTTTTCCTCTTATTGCTAAAGATGGCGGTGTTTTAAATCGTGCTGGTCATACGGAAGCTAGTGTAGATTTAGCTCGTTTAGCGGGTCTTGAAGCCGCTGCGGTTATTGTTGAAATTTTAAATGAAGACGGCACCATGGCGCGTCGTCCTGATTTAGAAATTATTGCCGAAAAACATGGCATAAAAATGGGCACCATTGCTGACTTAATTGAATACCGTAATGCCAACGAAACAACTATTGAGCGTGTTTCTCAATGTAAATTACCAACCGCCTTTGGTGATTTTGATTTAACGGTATTTAAAGACACTATTGACGGCCAAGCACATTTTGCCTTAACCAAAGGTGAAATTAAGCCTGAAGAGCCAACGTTAGTGCGTGTGCACTTAGAAAACACTTTTAGAGACTTACTGTTTAGCCAGCGTGAAAGTGTTGCTAAATGGCCAATGGCTGACGCTTTAGAAAAAATAGGCAAAGAAGGTGGTGTACTCGTCTTATTAGGTAAGCACGAAACGCCGCTAGAGTTAATCGCCCAAGTACAAAAGTACGCCAAGCTTGACGCAGGTGAAACTGTGAAAGAAGTGAAACGTCATGTCGGCTCACGCAATGTAGGTGTTGGCTCACAAATTTTAGCAAATTTAGGTGTGAGTAAAATGCGCCTGTTAAGCTCACAAACAAAATATCACTCACTTTCAGGCTTTGGTCTAGAAGTAGTAGAGTACATTGCTGATTAACGTTTTTTTACCATGAAATACGTTCAGTATTTCATGGTTTAATAAGACCTACATGGCTGAAAGTATTTAAAGCGGTTTGATATTACTCAAATCGCTTTTTTTGTGTCTAGCTTCTTTCACTTGTCTTTAAATCTTATACTATTTAAGCACTAATATTCTTAGGCACAATGTTTATTGTATCGATGTTTTCAGTTGATTAAGTGATGGTGCTAAATGAGCCAGTGGGCTGGTCATCTTAATGGTTTTTTCAGATGACTATTGTGATCAGAATTGTGAACAGAATAGTGAAAAGTAGCGTGAATTAAACAATGTAGTATTGAGAAAAATAGGTAGGTTTTTTTAAGCTTACGATTGAGTTAAATAGCGACTTGAGTATTCTTGAGTAATCGACTTCAACACTATATTTTATAGAAAAAACACAGCCATATTCAATGGAAAGTGGCTGCGTTTTAGCATGTGTATGCTATTTATAAATTAATAAACTTACTTATTTTATCAATTATGCCAGTAGCATCTAAACCCAATTCCTGATGGATTTCTGCTTGTGTACCGTGTTTAATAAAGTTGTCTGGTAAACCAATGTTGAGAATTTTTTTCGCCATACCTTGACTAAGAATATACTCATTAACCCCTGAGCCTGCACCGCCTGCTATAGCGTTGTCTTCTATGGTCACAATGTAATCATGACTTTCACATAATGATTGAATTAGCGTTTGATCTAACGGCTTAACAAAGCGCATATCTACCAAGGTGGTATTAAGCGTTTCAGCTGTAATGGTTGCCTCAGCTAACGTTGTACCAAAGTTAAGTATCGCGATTTTTTTGTTAATGCTGTTGTTTTCTAATGAACGAATAACATTAGCTTTACCCAGCTCAATGGTTTCATCAATGCTAGGAAGCTCTGCTCCATTACCACTGCCTCGAGGGTAACGTACGGCTGCAGGCGCGTTTAACTTATAGCCAGTATTTAGCATGAGTTGGCATTCACGTTCATCAGATGGCGTCATGATGGTGATGTTAGGAATACAGCGCATAAAACTTAAGTCGAAAGCGCCTTGGTGAGTCGCGCCATCAGCACCGACAATACCCGCTCTATCAATAGCAAATAACACGGGTAAATTTTGAATGGCGACGTCATGAATAAATTGATCATAACCACGCTGTAAAAAGCTTGAATAAATAGCGACAACAGGTTTTTGTCCACCAATAGCTAAGCCGGCTGCAAAAGTAACTGCATGTTGCTCAGCAATCGCAACATCATAGTATTGTTTAGGAAAACGTTGGCTAAATTGCACCATGCCTGAGCCTTCTCGCATGGCTGGCGTAATAGCGGCAAGTTTCGGGTCTTGCTCTGCGACCTTACATAACCAATCACCAAAAATTGCTGAATAGGTGGGTAAACTTGGCGCACTTTTAGGCAAGCTAGTTTCAGTGTGATCAAATTTTGGTACCGCGTGGTACTTAATAGGGTCTTGCTCGGCTTGTTGGTAACCTTTACCTTTTGTGGTGGCAATATGGAGTAATTGCGGGCCTTTAAGGTTACGCATATTGGTGATGGTATCGACTAAACTATTAACGTCATGACCATCAATTGGACCAATATAGTTAAAACCAAGTTCTTCAAAGAAAGTGCTTGGCACAACCATGCCTTTTAAATGTTCTTCAGCTCGGCTCGCTAATTCTTTGATCGGTGGAATATTGTTAAGTATGCGCTTACTACCTTCGCGGATCCCAGTATAAATACTTCCGGAAAGCATTTTTGCTAAATGATTATTTAACGCTCCAACATTTTCTGAAATCGACATTTCGTTATCGTTTAAAATAACTAGCATATCTTTGTTGATATCGCCGGCATGGTTTAAGGCTTCAAATGCCATACCTGCTGTCATGGCGCCATCACCAATAACGGCAACGACTTTACGGTTTTTAGCTTCTTGTTCAGCTGCAACAGCTAAACCTAATGCGGCCGATATTGACGTGCTTGAGTGACCTACGCTAAGTACGTCGTACTCACTTTCTTCACGCCAAGGAAAAGGGTGCAAACCATCTTTTTGTCGAATGGTATGTAATTGGTCACGACGGCCAGTTAATATTTTATGAGGATATGCTTGATGGCCAACATCCCAAAGTAAATGATCAAAGGGGGTGTTGTACACATAATGTAAAGCGACCGTTAATTCAATTGTGCCCAAACCTGAAGCAAAATGTCCGCTACTTTTACTAACAGAATTTAAAAGATAACGCCTTAACTCTTCGCTGGTTTTTGTTAATTGATTTTTATTTAATTTGCGCAAATCATCTGGACAATCAATGTTGGCCAGTAAAGGATATTCAGCTAGGTTTATAGTCATATTATTCTATTAAATTTAAAAATTAATTTTTGCGGCTAACAATGAAAGTCGCAAAGTCGGACAAGCTTTGTGTATTGTAGGGCAAAGTGTCTAAAGCTTGAAGTGCTTGTTGATATAAGTTTTCTGCTTTTTCTTGTGCTCCATGTAAACCGAGTAATGCCGGGTAGGTGCTTTTATTGGCAGCAAGATCAGAACCCGCTGGTTTACCCAGCTCTTCTTCCGTTGATGTAATATCGATTATATCATCACGTACTTGGTATGCTAAGCCAACAAGCTTAGCATAAAGTGCCAGCTGTGCTTTATCTTGTGCTGTGGCATTATTACTGCATTCTGCTGCCATTTTTACTGAAGCTTCAAGTAAAGCACCTGTTTTTAATGAGTGCAAATTTTCTAATTCTGCTAATGAAATGGCTTTATCTGTTGCGGCTAAGTCTAATGCTTGGCCTCCACACATACCTTGATAACCTGAAGCGGCTACCAAGTAACGCAATAAGTTTATGCGTTTTTTATCCACAACTTCAGAAAAATCATGATTAGCGATAATATCAAAAGCTAATGTTTGCAAACTATCTCCAGCGAGAATAGCGGTAGCTTCATCAAAGGCTTTATGACAAGTTAATTGCCCACGACGCAAATCATCGTCATCCATCGCGGGTAAGTCGTCATGTAAGAGTGAATAAGCATGAATACATTCTATTGCCGCGGCAACACCATCAATATCACTTTGTTCTGCATCTAAAGTCGCCCCTGTGATATATGCTAAATAAGGCCTCATACGCTTGCCACCAATAAGCAAGCCGTAACGCATAGCGTCTAAAAGCTTCTCATCGTTAATGACTAAACTGTCGAGCTTTTTAGTTAGATAATCATTAATGCGTGTTTGCACATCGTCAATAAAGGCAAGTTTAGTCAATGCTATCAGTCTCGTTAGTATTAAATTTTTCTAATGTTGCTTGGCCGTTTTTTTCGAGTAAAATATTGATTTGCTGTTCAGCACCTTTGAGCTTTTCTTGATTGTGTTGGCTCAAATGCAAACCACGCTCAAATAAGGCCATAGAATCTTCAAGATTCAGATCGCCTTGTTCTAAATTTTGCACAATTACTTCTAATTCAACCAATGATTCTTCGAAGCTTAAGTTTTCTATTTTTTTTCTGGCCATGGACTTTTGTTAGCGTGATATGAACTCTAGGCGCAAACTTACCTTAGCTGGGGCGCTGGGTCAATTAATGATGAATTTAAGACAATATTGCTAATATTCATATTATCTTCTTAAGTTATTGACAATATGGGCGATAATAGAGCTATAACTAACACTATAAGTATTCGCGTAAGACCTATTCATCAGGTATTATCGAACAAGTAATACCAATTGGTATCAGTATATCTAAGAAAATTTATCGGAGGCATTTGTGGATTTAGCAACGTTAATAGGCATAGTCGGTGCAATAGGGTTACTGGTTATGGCGATGTTACTAGCTGGTGACATTGGCATGTTTATAGATGCTCAGTCAGTGATCATTGTATTTGGTGGCTCAATATTTGTTGTGTTGTCCAATTATAATCTAGGCCAATTTTTCGGTATTGGAAAAATCATCGGCAAATCCTTTATGTTTAAGCTAGAAAAACCTGAAGAGCTAATTGAAAAATCAGTTGAGATGGCTGATGCAGCTCGCAAAGGTGGTTTTTTGGCATTAGAAGAAGCTGAAATATCTAACGCGTTTATGCAAAAAGGGGTCGACATGCTAGTTGATGGTCATGATGCTGACGTGGTGCGCGCTACGATGCAAAAAGATATCGACTTAACGACTGAACGTCATGAAACGGGCTCCAACATGATGATGGCATTAGCCGATGTTGCCCCTGCGATGGGGATGATAGGTACCTTGATTGGTCTGGTTGCCATGTTATCTAATATGGATGACCCTAAAGCGATTGGGCCTGCGATGGCTGTTGCTCTTTTAACAACGCTATATGGAGCCTTCTTAGCTAACGTTATCGCCATACCCATTGCCGCTAAATTAAAGCTACGTTTAGCGGAAGAAAAAATGAACCAAGAATTAGTACTTGATGCTGTTTTAGGTATTCAGGATGGTCAAAACCCACGCGTTATAGAAGGTTTGCTGAAAAATTACCTTGCTGAAGGTAAGCGTGCTGTTGATACCACAGAAGAATAGCAGGAGTTAATTATGGCCGATAAATGTAAATGTCCACCTCCGGGACTACCAGCATGGATGGGTACATTCGCTGACTTAATGTCGTTGCTGATGTGCTTTTTCGTGTTGCTTTTATCTTTTTCTGAAATGGACGTTTTAAAGTTTAAGCAAATTGCTGGCTCGATGAAATTCGCATTTGGTGTGCAAAATAAAATTGAAGTGAAAGATATTCCTAAAGGCACCAGTATTATCGCCCAAGAATTTAGACCAGGTAAGCCTGAACCAACACCCATTGAAGTGATTCAACAGCAAACTATGGAAATGACCCAACAAATGTTGGAGTTTCAAGCGGGTGATGAAACAGAAGCTGGTGGTCGACAAGAGCAACGTGGCGCTGAACGTGGCGGACAATCACAAAGTACGGCAGACGCAATGTCGTTAGAAGCTATTCAACAGGCGAAAGATGAGTTAGAGCAAGCATCACAAGAAGAAGTGAATGAGCTTGTGAAAAAAATAGCCGAACAATTAGAAAAACAAATACAAGATGGTGCTATTGAGCTCGAGTCTTTAGGCCAGCAAGTGATTATTCGCATACGAGAAAACGGTTCATTCCCTTCAGGATCTGCATTTTTGCAGCCACAGTTTAAACCGATTATGCGAGAAATTGGTTTGTTATTAAATACGGTACCTGGTGAGATAATGATCTCTGGCAATACAGATAACCAAGGCATAAGTTCTGAATTATTTACTTCTAATTGGGATTTATCAAGCAAGCGCGCGGTAGCTATTGCTCATGAAATCATTAAAGTACCGGGCTTTGACCAATCACGCTTATTGGTTGTTGGTCATGCGGATACTCGCCCCTTAGTGCCAAATACCAACCGGTTAAATAGACGACTTAATCGTCGGGTAGAAATTGCCATTAACCAAGGCAAGGCAAAAGAGACTGATCCCATATCAATTAAATAATGAGTTAGGTTAGTTCTGCTAAGTTATTAAATTTAACAAGGAGTACAAATGATGTACTCCTTTTTTATGTCTGAATTTGCCTGTAAGTATCTATAAAAACTATGTTAGATAATCGCTCCTCCACTATGATTTAGTCTGAAGTTGTCATGCTTTGTTAGTACTGAAATTTTGCAAATTATAGTCGAACGAGTATATAATGCGCGCCATTCTATGTGTGGGTGTTATTGTTAATGAAATTTATTGTTAAATTACAGGCTGAAATTACCATCAAAAGCCGTCCGGTGCGAAAGCGTTTTACTAAGATTTTAGAGTCGAGTGTAAAAAACGTTTTACGTCGTGTTGATGACCAAGTTACAACGCGAATGAACTGGGATAACATTGAAGTTAACACCGCTAATAATAGTCCAGAAAATAGACTGAAATTAATCGATACCCTAAAGTCGATCCCTGGCATTCCAATGTTTCTTGAAGTGCAGCAGACAGACTTTACCGACTTGCATGACATTTATGAAAAAACTGCAGCTGTACATGCTCAAAATATCGAAAATAAAACCTTTTGTGTTCGTGTAAAACGTACCGGTAAGCACGAGTTTAACTCTATAAAAGTTGAGCAATATGTTGGTGGCGGTTTAAATCAACAGGTTGAATCGGCACGGGTAAAATTGTCGAAACCTGACTTTACTGTGCACCTTGAAATTAAAAATGAAAATCTATTTATTGTTACCGAACGCCACAAAGGTATGGGCGGCTTTCCAATTGCTACGCAAGAAGATGTATTATCACTTATGTCGGGTGGTTTTGACTCAGGTGTTGCTAGTTATCAAATGATAAAGAAAGGCGCACGTACGCATTATTGTTTCTTTAATTTAGGTGGCGCGGCGCACGAAGTCGGTGTTAAGCAGGTTAGTTACTATTTATGGAACAAATTTGGCGCATCACATCGGGTTAAATTTTTCGCCGTTGATTTTGAACCT
>TARA_B110000438_G_scaffold84066_1_pt1 | contig 21600 bp, 11 predicted proteins | sample TARA_B110000438 | Tara Oceans TARA_B110000438 (sample SAMEA4398413) | marine metagenome | biome: Polar Biome; feature: [MES] marine water layer (ENVO:01000295) within the mesopelagic zone...; material: water (ENVO:00002006), including particulate matter (ENVO:01000060) such as...... | reverse complement strand
GATCTAAGATCTAAAGGCGCCATAGCTTTTGATTATGGGAATAATATAAGAGCTCAGGCTGTTAAAGCTGGTGTAAAAGATGCATTTGATTTCCCTGGGTTTGTTCCAGCTTATATTCGACCGCTTTTTTGTGAAGGCAAGGGGCCATTCCGCTGGGTTGCTTTATCGGGTGATCCAGATGATATTTATAAGACGGATGATAAAATATTGGAGATGTTTCCTAATAATCAGTCATTATGCAACTGGATCAAAATGGCAAAAGAAAGAATTCAGTTTCAGGGCTTGCCATCAAGGATATGCTGGCTTGGGTATGGAGACAGGGCAAAATTTGGTCTAGCTCTAAATAAAATGGTTCGAGATGGTGAGCTTAAAGCTCCCATTGTTATTGGTCGAGATCATCTTGACTGTGGTTCGGTTGCTTCCCCAAACCGAGAAACAGAAGCAATGAAAGATGGTACAGATGCTGTCGCAGATTGGCCATTGCTTAATGTTTTATTAAATACAGCTAGTGGTGCTTCTTGGGTCTCTTTTCATCATGGAGGGGGTGTCGGTATGGGATATTCTCTACATGCGGGTCAGGTCATAGTTGCAGATGGTACAGATGAAATGGAAGTCCGTATAAATAGAGTATTAACAAATGACCCTGGAATGGGGATATACCGTCATGCAGATGCTGGATATTCTGATGCAATTGAAAATTCAAAAAAATGGGATATTGATATACCCATGCTAGATAAATAGCATCGATGTCATCAGTAAAACTAACCAATATCAGTGAACTGGTAACTTTTAATTCAGAATTAAATGAAATGACAGTTCTAAAAAATATAGAAGTAGTTATTGAATCAGGGACGATCTCTCAAATTGGAGAAGGCCTTGGTGATGCAGACTCAATGATTGATTGTAAAAACAAACTTGTTACTCCTGGTTTTGTTGACCCCCACACACACCCTGTTTTTTTTGATGGTAGAGAAGATGAGTTTTCTTTGCGATTACAGGGAGCTAATTATGAAGAAATCTCATTAGCAGGAGGTGGAATTATTAATAGTATCAAGGGAGTTCGAGAAACTCAAGAAGAAGACTTGATATCAAGAGTCAAATCCCGCATGGACCAGTTTATAAAACTAGGGACAACAACGATAGAATGCAAAAGTGGATATGGCTTGAATACAGAGTCAGAGCTAAAGTCGCTTAAAGTGATAGATGAAGTAAATAAAAGTCATCCTATAGATATGATCGCTACCTTTTTAGGGGGGCATGCATTCCCACCTGAGTATGAAGATGACCATGATGCTTATGTTGATTTGATCTGTAATGAAATGATACCACTAGTTGCTAATCAGGGCATTGCAAAATTCAATGATGTATTTTGTGAAAATGGATATTTTACAATTGAAGAAACTCGACAGATTATAAATGCAGGAAAAGAATTTGGTTTGATCCCTAGGATTCATGCGGATGAATTTCAAGATTCACATGCTGCAGTTTTGGCAGCTGAGGTTAATTGTATCTCTGCAGATCACCTCATGGCTGTGAGTGATAAAGGGATTCTAAAAATGTCAGAAAATCACGTAATCGCTACCTTACTACCAGGGACTACATTTTTTCTTGGTAAAAAGAATTATGCTCCTTTTAAAAAATTAAAAGATGCTGGAATCGATATAGCGCTTGCAACAGATTACAATCCGGGGAGTTGCCAGATACAGTCAATGCCTTTTATTTTAACTTTGTCATGTATATATATGAAAATGACCGTTTTTGAAGCAATTAAAGCAAGTACACATACGGCTGCGAGATCTTTACTCTTACAAGATAAGGTTGGCTCTCTTGAACCTGGGAAAAATGCTGATATAATTATCTGGGATATAGAAAAAGCAATTCAAATACCATACATGGCTTCTCAAAATCATATAGGCTCTGTTTTGAAAAATGGAGAAGTTATATTTACCGCTTGATTCTCCCTCAAGCAACAATGTAAAATACCGGTGAACTTTTAATAGAGAACGATGAGATCTAATCGAATACTACTTTTTATCATTTGTGCGTGTATAATAAATACAGGCCCACTTTTTGGAAATTATGCTTTCAAGAAAAAAGTAAAAAATGTCTGTAAATCATATCGAATCGTAGTTGAAACATCTCAGCTGTCACTGGATAAAGATGAATTCTCTATTTCTCTAGAAAGTGGAAGAAATAATTTTGAAATGTTTATGCTCGTTGGTTTTGCATCCGCTGGGCAGGCCATTTCCCATCAGAAAGAAATGGGTTTAGCGAATGCTTATACTCCTGCTAAGGTGCAGGTCAGCGTTGCAGTCCCAGTATCAAAAGGCGAATACAATTCATTCGTGGCCAACTGCACAGCAGAAATGGCTATCTCGTTAGCCGACGGGCGTATGGACTCTTCAGAGTTTATGCAGGAAGTCATGAAAAACATGGAAATACTGTAAGGAGTCAAAATGCAAGATCCTAATTCATTAATAGGCCTATTAACGCAATATGGTCGAGCAGTGGGCTGGTCTATTACTGCCGCTGTTGGTTTTGCCTTTGGCATCGGAATTGCGTTAAAGGTTTTCGATATGCTATCAACTGAAATTGACGAGTGGGAAGAAATTAAAAAAGGGAATATGGGTGTCTCTTTAATATTTGTTTCTCTGATTGTTATGGTTGGGTTGCTCGTATATAAAGTGATTTAAAAGAAACTCACAAATATAAATAATGAAAAAGCCTTTCTAAAAGTTGAAAGGCTTTTTTTGTTATTTAAAATCAGCTACCTGTTCTAAGCAGTCTTTACAAATCTTATAAAAGCTTGTAGTAAAAGGAAAATCAATATCTAAGACTGCAGTTATTATACTGTTTTGAAAAACGAGTATTACTATTTCCTAGGTCAGATGAAATATAATTCAAGTGGTCTTTGAGAGGATTTACTATAATCGTTTGACCTTTAACTGCTGATGTTCCAAAGACACCGTTTCCAAATCGTATATGTTAAGCACTGGGTCTAAAATCTCAATTATTTTCTTATATTTTTGAGTTTTTTTCATTAATAAAAATATAAGAAAATAGACATAAGGATAGGAGCTACCGCAGTATTCATTAAGTTTACAACATCATTTGTGATCCATGCATATCCTTTTTTTAGAATAGCTCCCTCTTCCTGTGTCTCGATAACCTCACCAGTCGGTGTCTCGTATTTTCCTTGCAGACTTGCTCCAATCAGTGAATCAATGAGGCCGGCAATGAATCCGGTTGCAATTATTCCATAGATCAAGAAACTTGGAATGGGTATAGTATACCAAATAGATATTCCAAATAAACAAGCTCCGAGTAAAGAACCTAAGGTTCCAATACGGGTAATTCCCCCTGAATATCCATGGTCTATCTTTTGAAAAGTTGTAATCGAAACTGGTCTGGTCTTAGATAACTTTCCTATTTCTGTTGCCCAACTATCAGACATGGCAGCTGACACAGAAGATAAAAATAAAAAAAAATGAATTGGGTTGGGGTTTATTAGATCATAGATACAGATCAATAAGGGAATACCACCATTTGCATATACCTGTATTATATCTCGTTGAGATCCTTTCGTTCGATAGAAAGATGCATTTTTTAGAGCTTTACTTAGTCCAGATGTTAGAATGAAGAAGACTCCTAAAGGAAAAAGAAATCTCCAGGAACCTATAATAATTATTATTACAGCCATGATCATACCACCATAATATCCACTCCTCGATAGAGACTTGAACTGATATGCAACAGAAAAGAGTAAAACGGCAATGAATAAAAGTACAGAAGATTCAGAAACCGTTATATCAAAAAAGCTGTCTCCATCTGACACATGGTTAAAATATCCTATCATAAAGAGAATACTTACTAAAGGTATAGAAAGATTATCAGAACCTTTAGAACTTGTGATCTCAGAAATAGTTATGGCAAAAGACACAAAAAAAGCAAACCCAATTAAGTAACTATTAGAATGCTCAAATAATTGTTGTGAGCCTAAATAAATTATTAAAAAAGAGGAGATAAAAAACACAATGGTGCCTTGAATAGTCTTTTTATCAGACCATATATTAAAATATTTAGGAGTTAATGAATTTTGTCCAACCTGAGCAGCTAACGGATCACAGATAGCGAGTACTGCAAAACTTAAAATAATAAATTCCGAATATTCCCAAAACCCAAGTGTAAGGATCAAATATGACATCGGAAAATAAATAGTACCATATGTTTCTCTTTTTTGTGAATGGATTCCTATTAATCCATCTTGAAACATTGCAAGAGAATTCAATAAAATAAAAATAATAGCTAAGAGTGCTGGTTGAATATTAGTTTGAAATAACAAAGGAGAGAATGATACCGCGACCCCAACAGTTAGATGAACCCATTTTCGACTATTCTCAGAGGAAATCCATCCGGACCTCAAGGATAACTCACTTGCTCCAACAAGAGTGAGGATTAAAAAAAGAGAACCTAGGAATGTCCACCATTCATTTTCAAAAGGAATCCAGTATGGAAATTGCATCAGCAAAATTATTATTAGTCTAATTAAATGGCAATGACTGAACATAGTATTTAAATAATTCTTTAATTTGATTAATCTATAATTAGGAATAAAAATGAATATTGATGTAAATGATTTTGTTCGGAGGCAGGTACAAGGTTCGGGAAAGACATATGCAAAAACTTTAAGCTTTGCTTCAATCGTTGATCATGCTAGATCTCAAATGGAAAAAGACTGTTTTTCAGAGGGATACAGAGATGGCGTCCGTATCATACATGCTGATCAAAGAATAGTTGAGGATTTTGTCTGTCCTTATGTAAAGTTAGATGAAAATATAAAAATTATTTCAAAGTTAGTTCGTCGACGACCTGAAGAAGAACCTTACATACAAACTCGTGCAATAAATGGTGCTCTATTAAGTGCGCAGGCAGTCGATTTTATACTTTATCGTCACGATGTTCTAAAGGAGAATCAAGAAAATACCACCAATGCTGATTGGGAGCTCATTAGTATAAATTCAATACCAATTGGTGTTGAAACTTTACCAATGGGCCCGGTTACCATGATGAGAAACCAGTTAGACTTGATTGGCGGTACCAAAGCAGAATATTCATCAAAAGAATGGTCTCGGTCTGTCCAGTTTTGGCAACAATATGCTCCACTAGAGGTTGAAAATGATACAGCATAAAGATGTTTACAATTATAGTACGAATATTTAATTTTGGGTTGGAAGCCAATTACGTAATCCATTGTTAAATTGGCTTATAAAAAACCGAGGTAATATGAAGGGGACGATCTGCACTCTTAAGCCGTCTAACTATAGGTGGTTTTATATTATAGCATCACTTCTGTGGGTGGGGTCTATTTTTGGTCAAGAATTCACTGTCTCCGGTCGAGTATTTGATGAAGCGGGAAAAAAAATGGGGCCTGCTCGAATAGTTCTTTATGACCTAGATAAAAAGAAGGTCGCTGAGTTTGAAACCCCAGGAAGCGGAAAATTCAAATTTAAAAAGATACCTAATGGAAGCTATACCATGAACATCTATGGTGAAAATGGCTATGGTGGTATGGAGAAGGTGTCTATCAGCGGAGCAAACATTTCAGATATAAATCCGTCATTAAATCCTAACCCTGACCAGGTACAGGTTAGCGTAAAGCCTACAGAAAAGGGGTCAGAGCTTAATTGGAGAAAGACCCCTGGGTCAGTCGAATTTGTGATATATCGTGACAATAATGAAGTAAAGAGGGTCACTGAGACAGTTTATCTTGATATTGTTGAGCCCGGGAAGACATTTGCCTATAATGTTGTTGCTGTAAATAGTGACCAATCTACGGGCACTCGATCAATAACGGAATATGGTAAATCATTAATGCCTGCACCCGTAAATACAACTTCTGATGTAAATAAGAATATAGTTAAGATAAATTGGGATGCTGTAGAGAATGCCACTGCATATAGAGTTTTTAGAGATTCAGAATTAGTTAATACAACGTCTGAAAATTCCTATTCTGATTTTAAATTAAAATATAGCACTGAATACGGCTATGCAATAGCAGCATTAGACCACCAGGGTGATGAAGGTAGTAAATCAGCAAATTTTTTTGGAACAACACACCCTGAGATAGCAAAAACAAAAGGCCTAAAAGCAGAAAGTGGTGCCAATGAGGTTGCCTTGATATGGAAAACAGCTCAAAATAGTATAAAGTACTATATCTATCAAAATGGAACTCTTGTTGATTCAACAACGGGACTTAGTAAAAGTATAACAACAGAAGCGGGTACAGAAAATTGTTTTACTATCGCAGGTGTGGATAAATATGGATCTATCGGAACAAAATCAGATGCAGCATGTGATAAAAGTGTATTCTCGGCACCAGACACTATTCAGGTTACCAATGATAAACGTAATAACAATTTGATTGAATGGTCTGCGGTAGAGGGCGCAAGCTCATACAATCTTTATGCAAATGGAAAAATGCAGACGAATACAACAAAGCTTGAGATAAATCTAAAAGGACTCAAGTGGGATACCGATTATTCTTATTATTTAACATCATTGACCGATGATGGTGTTGAAGGACCTCAGTCGAATGACTACACGGTAAGGACCCCCAATATATTTACGATTGATGGTCTTTTGCTTGATGAAACGGGTGATGAAAAGAATGTGGATCTGGCCAAGGTTTTTTTATATGATTCTTCAGGAGTGACCTTATTAGAGGATTTTGTTGTATCTAAAAATGGAAAATTCCGTTTTGAAAAAGAGATTATTGCGGGCAATTATACCATCATGGTCTATGGAAATGGAAGTGGGAATGGTGGCGATCGTGTCCAAATATCAAATAGCAATATCACCGATTTAAAGATAAACCTGTCTACCGAAGGTTTACGCTCGAAGATATGGGTTGAAAGAGGTGTCGAAGAGTTAACGGTTCACTGGACGGATATACCACAGGCAAAATCTTATAATATCTACAAAAATGGTCGTGTGATCCAAAATATTATAGGAGACACATCTTACACCGATCCTGTTGCACCTGGGATACCAACAACCCTTATGGTCCGTTCGATAGATCTGTATGATTTAGAGGGCCCTGAGTCAAATATTGTAACTGAGACATCTTCTTATAAACCCCCTGAATTATTTATAACAGTTGTTGCTGGTGGCTATGCTGTTGAGGGGAGTGGAAGGCTTGTGAACTTAAGCTGGCAGCCTGTTCCGGGAGTGGAACAATACGCTCTCTATAGAGATGGTGAACTTTTATCTAAACAGTCAGAGCCGTCGTATGAAGAGAAAGATCTTGAGTGGTATACAAAGTATGTTTATGATATCAATTGTATAGATGGGGATGGAATTGAAGGTGTTAATTACACGGACTCTACTCAAACTCATCCAGAGGTAACTGCACCTGTTTTTAAGCTTAAGGGAGAGGTCAATTCTATCGCTCTTTCATGGGATAGGATCGAGGGAATGGTTGGTAAGTACAAGATTTTTAGAAATGGCGGAAATATTGCAGATGTTGATGCTTTTGATTTTATTGATAATGTAACACCAGGTATTGAATACTGTTATACCGTTGCAGCTGAAGATACGCATAAGACAGTTGGACCTGATGCTGAGATCCAGTGTGGCAAAGGTTATTTTGCTCCTCCGGGAAACTTTACGGGTAAAGTATTAAAGAATTCTATATCATTTAACTGGGAGTCGGTACTCGCAGCATCTGGATACAGGCTTTACAGAGATGATGAATTGATCTTCGATACTCCCGATCTGACTGTATACGTGGATGAAAATTTAGATTTTGATAAAAATTATAATTATGAAGCATGCAGTTATGACCAGGATGGTGATGAAGGGCCAAAAATATCCTTTCCTTTTACAACTCATGAAGAAGTTCTTGCTACATCTATAACTGCCGAGGCTGACCTTGAAAAGATCACACTAAACTGGGATCGTTCTAGTCTGAGAGTAGACCATAACTATAAGATCTATCGTGATAATGAATTTATATTTTCGACAAAGGATACAACTTATGACGATATTATGCCTGCCGGACAATTTTACTGCTATAAGATTACAGTCATAGATAAATATGATACAGAAGGCCCCTCGTCAAATGAAGAATGTAAAAAAATCTTAGTCAATTATCCTAAAATGTTGACCGTTACGGGTGATGTTAGGCGTGTATTATTTAATTGGAAGTATATGGTCGGAGGTGTCTCATATAATATTTATCTAGCTGAAAAAGAGTCAGACTCACTTAGCTTTTTGACAAAGACTAAGAGCAACTACTTTGAGCATAAAGGGCTGGAATTTGATACAGAATATTGTTATCAGGTTTCAAGTATAGATCAGGATGATGATGAAGGGCCACGGTCACCAACTATGTGTGGATATGTTTTACCACCTCCTCATCTTACACTTATAGAAAAACGATTTGTAGAGGCTAGTGGAAATGGGATACTTGACGGGCGAGAGCATGGTTGGGCAATGTTCAAAATAGTCAATGATGGACGAAGCCCAGCAAGAGAAATAAAACCCTGGCTGAAACCCCTTGAAGAAGGAGCAGTCACTCCCTCATTAAAAATTGATTCGGTATCAATGACACCCGTTTTGAATGTTGGGGATACTTTGTCAATCCAATTCCCAATATATGCAAAACTTAAGATTGAGAGTGGGGATAGAAATTTTAATCTGCATGTTGAGGAATTCACAGGTATGGATCTTGAGCCTGAGCCACTATCTTTTCAAACACTAAAAGTGATCCCTCCAGATCTAGTTGTGACAGATTTTGCGATTAATAATGAATGGGGACAGCATTATATACCCCTTAATGAAACCGTAACCATGTCAATCCGTGTTCAGAACCTATCGGTTGGAAAGTCTGATACGGTAAGTGTGAAATTTAGAAGGGATAGTTCTTTTGTTTCTGAAGATGCTGATGAGTTGCATCAATTTAGATTTGTGAATTCAGGTGAACATATTGATTTCAGTTTTGAGATCATGAGCAGAGAGGAAAGATTTACAGTCTCGCTTGAACTGTATGATTATTTTGAGACTAGAAAGACCGTACAGCTTCATCTTGAGACAATGAAAAAATATAAGAGTGTTGAAGACATGGTCATCTATGAGTCTCCCTTTCCTGAAAATGTGGTTGTGGGCGAAGCTGTTTTGAAGCCAGAGCTAACGACAGGAATACCAAAAGCATCCATGGAGCGAGAGACTATAGGAATAGTCTTAGGTAACCCCAATTTTTGGGATGAATCGATTATAGGGAAAGAATCGACCAATGAGAATGTGCACCAAGTAAGGGATTATTTTAAAGATCTATTCGGGATGGAAGATCACTCAATAATTCCTAGTCAATTCTGGTTCTTTAATGATGGCATTTCTAGCCGAGATTTTAAAGCAATATTTGACCCAGATCTTGGATACATTCGTAAAAAAATAGAATCCAACCTTAGCTATGCCGGTCAAAAATCTATGGATCTTATGTTATACTATAGCGGAGAAGGAACAACCTTTAAAGGTGATAAGGCTCTGATTCCATTTGATGCTGATATAACGAAGGACAATACCTTCTTCACTGTGAATGAGCTATACTCAGATCTTGAAAAACTTCAAGGACTTGAGCACGTCGGGAATATTACTCTTTTCATGGATGTTGATTTTAATAACGCTGCTTTTGATCAAAATATTGTAAAGAAAAGTGATATCGTTGAAGATTCAAAAAAGAAAAAGAAGAAGAAAAAAAAGAGAGGCGAGCCTGAAGAACCGGTTGTTTTATTGCCTAAAGAAATCATGCCTCCAACATCAATCACAGCATTCTACGCATCAAATATAACACAATTAGCTTATGATCACCCTGATCTGAACAATAGTCTCTTTACCTATTACCTTCTCAAAGGGTTAAAGGGTGAAGCCGATAATGGTGATAAGGAAGTAACAGTCGCAGAATTACATGATTACGTATTGAGAAATGTACAGGATACAACCAAAGAGTTGTATCAAGATCTTCCTCAGATTCCTCAACTTTTCTCTTCAGACCCAGATAGGGTACTCTACAAGCTACCTTAATTTGCTTACGCTGGTTTGAGAAAACATCTCGTATCTAGGATTATAACAACTAGTCTTTTTTTTATCTTAGGCGCAGTCTTAAATGCCGCAAATATTACGATTTCGGGTACAGTAACCAACCCCCTAGATAAACCTGTTAAAAAAGCTAAAGTTACTCTTAGAAACCTTAAAGATGAGGTTCTGATAGAAGAGTTTACCAACCGAAAAGGAAAATTCACTCTTGAGGAAGTTGAGCCAAAATTTTATTATCTTGTTATCGACCATGAAGAAGATGGATCAAAACGAATTAAAATAAATCCACGTAAGAATCAAAATAATGATCTTGAGTTATCCTTTTCTCTGACAGGTTCTGAACAACCAGTTGATTGCTATCTATTCTCTAATGACCCTCCCACATCATTTGATCCTGTTTTAAAAGTCAGAGGAGTTAAGGTGGAAACTTCAGCCGAGCACGTGGTCATTAATTGGAGAGATATAAAACAGGCAAAATTATTTACCCTTTTTGAGAATAATATTAAAATATATGCAGGTGAAGAGACTCGGTTTGAAAAAGATATAGAGCCAGGAATGGAGTTTTGTTATACGCTTAAATCTTTTGGCGATCATGGTTTAGAGGGGGACCTTTCTGACCCAGCCTGTGCCAGTGCACCAACAACAAGTCCAAGGGATATTAAGATAGATGTCTTTAAAAATAACCTGACGTTCTCATGGACTGAAGTGAATGGAGCACGATCTTATAATATTTTTAGAGATGATGTAAATATAGGAAACGTGATGTCAGCGAGTTTCAAGGATGTTGACCTTGAATTTGGTAAAGATCATTATTATAAGATTTCTGCGATCGATGCGTTAAATACTGAAAGTCAACCGTCTGTCGAAATTAAAAGCACGACCCATGAGTTTGTTGCATCACCGATTTTATCATCAATGAATAACGATAGTAGAATAACTCTCATTTGGAATGAGGTAAAGAGCGCTATCACCTATAATATTTATCGAGATGGTTTGAATATATCGTTTGCAGAGGCCTTCTCTTTCACCGATCCAATGCCTCCAGGTAATGAGTATTGTTATGAGATCACAAGTGTAGATCAATATGATATCGAGAGTGGTAGGTCAAATACTCACTGCACTAAAGTTCCGTTGTCTGCTCCTACAGGTTTTAGAGCCGATGGTGATGTCACCAGTATGCATCTTAACTGGGATGAGGTAACAGGAGCTAATTTTTATAAGATATATGAAAAGATCGATCAAGATTCTTTAAGGTTTATTCAAAAAGTAAAGTCTACTCAGTATACTGTACGTTCTCTCGATTTCGCAGCAGATATTTGCTATGTTATTTCTGCTGTAGATATGGAGAATGAGGAGAGTGAACCTTCGCCCTCTGCGTGCAATGTTGTTCTTGACCCCCCTCATTTCACTATTCAGAAAATGAACGTGGTCGATCCTTCAGGAAATGGAGTGATCGACGCAAAAGAGAAAGGCTCGATCCAATTTGCATTATTCAACGATGGACAGAGTCCTGCTCATCATGTTATAGCCTCAGTACTTCCGACACAACCAGATCAGGCTCTCCTGATTGGTGATCCTGTCATACTTGATACTCTAAATGCCGGAAGAATAAACTTTATTAATATTGATATTGAAGGTGGTCTTCAGGTTAGCTCAGGTGAGAATGATTTTGAATTAAAATTATCATCCAAAGAGAAGGTCACTCTGGATGAACCTTACCTTTTTAAAGTAACTACAGAGGCAATGGTGCCACCAAACATGATCGTGGCGGACTTTGCTGTTTCAAATGATTTTAATACTAATTATGTACCAAAGAATGAGATCGTTCAATTAACCATTAGAATTCAGAATGTAGGAGAAGGCTATACCGAATTTGTAGATGTGGCTGTAAAAGAGAATCGAACTTTTACTGCTCCAGACTTTACGGGGTCAGTTCGGCTTCCCGCTTTTAAGCCAGGTGATTATATGGATATTGAACTTCCCATTAAAAGTAGCCAAGACAATTTCTCAGTGGATATTGAATTAACAGATTATCTAAATAAAACCGTTACAAAACGCCTCGACCTTGAGGCAATGCGTCATTATCGTTCACCGATGGAACTGACTACTCAAGATCTTGGTGCAGACAGCATTGTATATTACCCCGATGAACTGGGTGAGATAGACGTTGATCGTAGGGTTCCTCTTGGAAGAAAAAATCCAAATGGAATGGCGATCATACTTGCAACTGAATACTTTGAAGATAGTAATTACCCACCCCTTGAATATGCAGGGCGAGACAGGGACGTGGTACGAATGTATTTTAACCAGGCCTTTGGACTTTCAGACTTTCAACTGTTGCCGTCAAAGTCCTGGCAAATGGATGGAGGGCCAACAGGAGATGATCTGAGAAATATTTTTGATCCCCACCAGGGTGACCTTCGTAAAAGAATCATTACCGCTGAGAAATACTCAGGGGTTGATGAAATGGATATCTTCCTCTATTACAGGGGATATGGTGAATGGGTACAGGGTAAGCCACTCTTGATTCCAAGGGACGCCAATTTCGAACGTCATGTCTCAAAGTTTCCATTAGAGATGCTCATAGATAACCTTTCGCAACTCACGGTATTAAGCAATATTAAAACGATTACTCTTTTCCTAGATATAACCTATATTAATCCTGAAAGCTCTAGAGGTTCTCTCTGGGATTTTCCGAGCTTACCAGATAAAATTTGTATTCTAAGTGCATCCTCCAATGGAGAGACCTCGCAGATCTATAATGAAAAGAAGCATAGTTTTTATACATATGCATTTCTTAAGGGGCTCGCTGGTGGTGCTGATGATGGTGACAATGTGATCGAACTAGGTGAAATTACAGAGTATATTTATAAGACAGTCCCTGAGCATACACGGTCAGTCAACGGTGCTGAAATTCAAAATCCAAAGTTTAATGGTATGGATTTAAAGCGAACTATTTTAGACCTCAGATAGTAAAATAAATTTAATGAAAAAATATATCTATTATTTAACGGCCATTGTAAGTCTATTAACTATGTTCTCATGCTCGAGTCGTCCTCCGCTATGGGTTGGTGAAAGACCTAATAATAACGAACACTGGCACGGAATCGGCTATGCTGAAAGTTCAACAGAGATAAACTCTAAAACTTTAGCAAAAGAGTACGCGATCCATGAGATATCATCTCAGATCAAGGTCAATATATCCTCAGAGTTGGATATAGTTGTGACGGATTTTAATGGATCTGTTGACAATGCAATTTCATCGGTCATGAGGTCCAGGGTTGATTTATTACTCCCTGAACTAGAGTTTGTGGGGTCTTATGATGATAAGGGCGGCACCTTTTTTTATGCTCGTCTTAATAAAGAAAAATATAGAATTGCTATGGAGCGATTGCGGGAGAACGCTAAAAATTCAGTGATAAGCTATATTAAAGAGGCTGACCAAAATTTTGGTGCACGATCTTTTGTATTGGTTCAAAAAGCATGGCAGGATATTATTCCTTTTAATGATGAGCCTTTGCAGGCTGTCTACAACGATAAGAACTATAATCTCTATTCATTGATCAAAGGAAAGTTAGAAGAGTATGAACAAAAAATTGATTTGCAGGGTACACTAGAGAAATCAACGGTTCGAACATTTGTAGATCGTGAGAATTCTGTGAGCATTACCGCTAAAGATAGAATCAGTGGTGAGGTTATAATCGGACTACCCATGAAGATCATGTATCTTGATCAGAGTATCACACAAGTAACCGATAATAATGGAGTCACTCAATGCGATCTACCTAAAGTCTCATTGAATGAATCTTTCTCCGTTACTTTTCAATTGGATGATAAAAAGCTATTTGGAGAATTATCCGAAACAACAGACCTTCTGTCCTTCAATTCAACGGTCAATTCAGTCACGGTGAATGTTGTTCCTTCTAGAGCCAGGATAGAGTCCTCCGAAACTAATTTGAATCGAACATTATCAAACCCTATCCTTGAGCCTGCAATCAAAGAAGCATTCTCAAACAGTCTTGAGTTTGTTCAGAGTGATCCAGATCTGATTATCTCAATTAAGTCTTCGGCTGATAAAAAGTCAAAAAGAATGGGCTCAAATTTTCCATATTTTTCATTCGGAAATGCTTCGGTCACTTTTAAGGATGCGAGATCAAATGAAGAATTTTTTTCCTCCCATATTTCAAATGTAAAGGGAGCAGACTTTGATTCTCAAGAAACAGCGGGTATTCGTGCCTACGAAAAAATGTCAAAAACTATTCTGACTGAGCTTGAGCAGCAGTTAGCAACTTTTAAGGACTGAGACGATTATATTATCATGAACCTTCTTTCTTATCCTCTTTCTTATTATGAATAATAAAATTATATCTATTTTTATCATTTTTCTTTCTGCTGTGATGTTATTCAAGTGGAAAGACTATGAAGGAAAAATGAAGGCAGCAGCGATGGAGAGCGCTAAGGATACGATCCCTATCGTTTTAGAATATTCTCTAGAAACGGATGCTAAAATTAGTCTCCTTGAAAAGATGGCAATGGCCGAACGGTCAAAGGTTAAGGTGATGGTCGAACACGATAACTCTCCACTGACCAAGACCTATCCTATGATCTTGGATGCCACAAATTCATTCGATCCGGACCTAGGGGACCAGATTCAATTTGTATGGAAACAGATGTCGGGTCCAACAGTGGATATAAGACCAAATCCATTTTCTGGAAAAGTAAGTTTTGAGGGAGAGGCCGGTGAGTATATGTTCGAGCTTACGGTCTCAGATGACTATGGTTCAAAGACGACTGTAACAAAGACTGTTGTGATCGAGCCTGAGCCCAATGTTCCTCCTGTGGTTGATATGAAAATTAGACAGGGATCTGAATTAAAATAGGCATGGTTAAGATATAGCCTTTAATTTTTCTTTAAGCGTATTGCTGTAATTATATTATTTAGGATCTACGAATGAGTAAACGGTTAGCACTTGGTATTGATATTGGTGGAACAAATACGATCTACGGTTCTGTAGACCGGAGCGGAAATATATATAAACATGAGGAGATATCAACACGAGGATCTGACCCGGTAGATGATCTGGTACAACGTCTAGAGGATAGGGTAAAGGCTTATATTAATGAGAATGATATAGAGCTTGTAGGAATAGGTGTTGGCGCACCCAATGGCAATCATTTTACCGGTATGATACAAGATCCACCTAATCTTAGCTGGGGCACAGTTGATATTGTATCGATTCTAAAAGAGAAATTTTTATGTGACGTTAGTTTGACCAATGATGCGAATGCGGCTGCGCTTGGTGAAAAACACTATGGGTCAGCCAAGGAAATGGATGATTTTATTATGATTACGCTTGGTACAGGTCTTGGGAGTGGTATTTTTAGTGGGGGACGTCTCTTGTATGGCCATGATGGATTCGCAGGAGAGATGGGACACATGCCCATTGAATCAGAAGGGCGACACTGTAACTGTGGCAAACAGGGATGTCTTGAGTCTTATGTTTCAGCTTCCGGTGTTAAGCTGACGATCCAAGAAATGTTAGCCCAGGATCCAGATAATGAGTTTCTAAACAGTCTTGATACTAATAAGGTCGATGGCCTCTTTATTGATAATGCTTTTGATCAGGGTGATGATACTGCAAAAAGGCTGTATCAATTCACCGGAAAAAAATTAGGTCAGGGCCTGGCACAGGCTGCAAATCTACTGAGTCCAGAAGCTTTTATATTTTATGGAGGTTTTAGCAATGCGGGTGATCGTCTATTAAACCCAACAAAAAAGTCCATGGACAGTCACCTGATCAATGGTCACGCAGATACAATAAAACTATTACAGTCGAGTCTTCCTCAAGGACAGGCAGGAATTCTTGGCGCAGCATCGCTGATCTGGGCACCGGATAGCCTGTAGGGTCCTACTCCTCTCATTTAAATTAGTTCTAATGCCTTGACGTGAGCTGGCTAACGTTATGAATACCTTTTATATATTAACTTTAAGTAAGCTATTTCATAATTAGGAGTGCCTTATGGGCTATATCAAACCAATGACAAGAATTCTTTTTATTCATTCTTTTTTTCTATTCACAATATTAAGTGCTTTTGATGATTCATCAATTATTATCGCGGGTAGTGAAAATGATATAAATACAGAAGTCTCTAGCCTATCTACGATTCATGATCAGGAGCTATCAAGAGATGATTACATAACTCTTGAATCACCAAATTATTATGGTCTTGGTGGTAGTGGAGGTGCAGGAACTGGGCGCGGGCTAGGTTTCTATGCTAATGAGAATTTTACCATTACATCTATTGGTATCCATGCTAATTTGACATTTATGTCTCATAATGTGGAGATATTTTCAAGTTCTACTGGTTCCGATGTTGTAGACCTTTTATACAGTGTCTCTGATTCGGTAGGCAATGGTGATTATGGTTGGAATGATATTGTGTTTCCTGATTCTTTTTCTTTTGTTGCGGGCAACTATTATGTTTTGAATTGGTCAGGAGTTGTCAGTAACTGGGTATCTCAATTGGATTATTATTATGACAATGGTTTACCCTTTGATGTTGGCCCCTTAACCATGTTAGATGGTTGTGAGGGTTCAGATCCTAGTTTTGGTAATTCATTACACTGTTTGTTTCGGATGGGTACCACGCCGCCAGTTTCCGGTTGTACGGATCCTTATGCAGAGAATTATAATGAAAATGCCACCGTAGATGATGGAAGCTGCACGGGATATCCAGATAATGGAGATTACTCATTAAGTTTTGATGGTGTTGATGATTACACGAATGCTGAATGGACGAGTAATATGGATACATATACAGCGTCGATGTGGGTCAAATCAAATGTTGAAGAGCAGGAACTCTTTCATGGTTTCTTTAATTCATATGATGATCAAAGTTATGGTTTCCAATTGGACTGCAATGGATCAAACCAGTATCGTTTTTACTCAGATATGGGTTCAGTTGTATTTGCACCATTATCAACTGAATGGTCACATATTGCGATTGTCGCTGATAATTCAACAACATCCTTTTATTTTAATGGTGACCTTGTAACGGTTAAAGATTGGGTCATGAACGAGTGGAACCAGATAGAGCTCGGAAGGAACAGGAGTACGGCCCAGCCGGGGAACTATACCCTCGATCAGGTAAGTATCTGGAACTCTGCACGTTCTCAGACCGAGATCCAGCAAGATATGGTACAGGAATTAACAGGCGATGAGGATGGCCTTTTAGTCTATTGGAAGGGTGATGCAGGAGAGGGGGATATCCTCTATGACCACACAGGCAATGCCAACCATGCGACTATATATGGAGCATCCTGGAGTGAGAATAACCCAACCTGGTCTGATATATCGATATATCCAGATTCACTTGAACAATACATAGTTACAGGAGATTCTGCGACACAGGTTTTGACTATTTATAACAATGGTGATGCTGACCTCGATTGGTCTATTGAAGGTTCATCGATCAGTAATCGTTTTGAGCCCCGATATATTTCCGGTTCTAGTGACGGTCCTGCGACTTCTTCAGACCCTATTAATGGTAATAATTTTAATGATAGTGGATATGATTTTGAGCCAATGGAAATGAGTAGGTCTCATAATGGGAAAATAATTGTGACAGGTACGACCATGTTTCACGGAGCCAAGAATTTCGGAAGTGACCCAGATCACGGTGCATTAAATCTTGTGTATAATTCATTGAACTATTGTTCTGGAGAAAGTGGAACCATTGGATGCTATCCAGTCGGAGGTACAGCTTCGGGATATTTGAATGACTTACAGACCAACCTTAATACTGCTTTTGATACAGACTATACTCTTGTGCCTGTGGATATTAATACGGACTTGGTAGATGTAGATGGAGAGCCACTCTACGATGTATTAGCCATAGGTTATAATTGGAATACAACTATTGTGCACTCTCAAGAAGAAATTACTGAATATTTTGAAGCAGGGGGTAGCTTAGTCATGTCAGGGAGTAATTATAATGGTGAGATTTCATTTTTACCATTCTCAGTTACAAATCAGAGCTACTCTTTAAATACTTTTCCCGGACCAGCACTAGACCAAGATCACCCTCTCGCACAGAACGTTAATTATGGAGAGTGGGGATATAGCTCGGAGCTTCACAGTATCATTAGTGCATATGACGAGGACAAGTTCCATGCAGTATGGTCAGAGGGAGTTACCTGCGTTATTGTGCATGGTGGGAACCTTCCTGATTGGTTTTCACTTTCAGACACTTCAGGGACGATCGCTCCTGGAGCATCTCAGAATATTGAGGTACTTTTTAATGCCTCTGAGCTTGATACAGGTTTCTATGAAACGGAGTTTTTTATTGTAAGCAATGACCCTGATGAATCAGCCATTGAGGTTCCAGTATATTTGGAGGTAGATATGTTGTATCCTGATATATTGGTTCTTCCTGATCATATATCTGAAGAATTATATATCGGTGACTCTTCTAATCAGACCCTTACAATTTATAATAATGGCGAGGCAGACCTGAACTGGTCATCTCTTATTACGTCTAGTAGCCGGACCCATGGACCTAGGTCACATCTAGTGTCTCAATTATTAAATGAATCCAATACTAATTCTTTTATAAGTGTAGAAGAAGCGGTATCACGCATAAATGAACGAGCTCGGTCGTCTGAACATAATTACAATGATATGAGCAATAGACCTATAATAAGAGCTGAGAATGAGTATTTGCGGTCTTCATCAAGTTCGGTCTCAAGAACTGTCTATAATGATCGTAATTCACGATCACTGGATGTGGCAATATTAATGGCCGATTATATAGGTTGGGGAGAAGATGTATTAGGCAAGCTAATCGATACTGACCAATTCAATAGCGTCACTCTGATTAATGTTGCAGCAGAGACCCCAACAATCGAGGAGCTTTCTGTATTCAACTCAGTACTAGTTTGGTCGGATTATAATTTTGCAGATGCAACGACCCTTGGTAATAACTTAGCCGACTATGTGGATATGGGTGGAGGAGTCGTTTGTGCGATGTTTACTGTAGGTCAGGTTAGGTTGTCTGGTAGATTTTACACAGATGAATATTGGGTCATAAATCCAATTTCTAGTATAGGCGGGACATCGTCACTTGGCACAATTCATGAACCAGATCACCCAATATTAAACAATGTTCAATCCCTTGACGCTTGTGGGACTTGTTATAGGCCATCGTCCAATGAAATTGCTGATGGAGCCATCAGGGTTGCGGATTGGACTGACGGGGCTCCTTTTATTGTGACCCGGGAGATAAATGGCGTTCATCGAGCAGACCTAGGTCTTTTTCCACCAACAAGTGATTCATATAGTAGTGGTTGGGACCCAGCAAGTGATGTGGTCTTATTAATGGCTAATACATTAACATGGGTATCGGGACAGGCCCAGAGTGATTGGTTCTCTTCTTCACTAGATTCTGGAGTTATTCCTCCGGGTTCTTCCCAAGATATTCTAGTCGACTTTAACGCGTTAGATATTGAGAGTGGTCTTTATTCTGCTGAGATGTTAATTATAAGCAATGACCCTGATCAGCCAGAGATAAATATTCCGATAGACCTACTGGTGTTTACAGATATTTCGATCACAGAGATTCCAGATACATCTATCTATGAGGACACAAGCTTGGTCATGACCATTGCGACAGATCATGAAGGTTATGACTATACCCTTACAGCATCCAGCGACTCATCAGCCGTTGAAGTTATTATTGAAAATGATTCGTTACACCTTATACCACAACAGAATTGGAACGGTGTAACCCAGATCTCGGTTGTCCTTATTCTTGAAGATTCTTTTCTTGATACCACCGAGTTTACTCTGACGGTCCTTTCTGTTAATGACGCACCAAATGCCTATGATGATATCTACTATACCAACGAGGACGATACATTGACCACGACTCTTATTTCTGATGATGGAGATCCTTTAGATAATGAGTCAGACGAACAGAGTCTCACCTTTACGGAGGTAACCTCTTTTGGACATGGTACTTTTGACCTAGGCCGTACAACAGGAATGCTCACTTATATTCCAAACTCAGATTTCTTTGGTGCTGATAGCTTTCAGTATTCGGTAATGGATGATGGTACCACCAATGGAGACCCAGACCCTTTGAGTGATATTGGAATGGTCGTCATTCATACACTACCGATCAATGATGATCCTCTGATCACAGACCTGTCAGATACATCTATGTACGAGGACTCCAATCTTACGATTATGGTCAACGCGACAGACATTGATAATGAGGATATTACCATTGAGGCATACTGCTCTGATAGCGACCATGTTTTTATTGAATTTGTTGATAGTGCACTGTACATATTTTCAATGGAAAATTGGCACGGGTCTGTCACGGTCACAGTGGTTGCCAATGATAATATGGAAAGGGCGGTAGATGTAGAAGAGTTTCAGCTGATCGTTATACCTGTAAACGATGCACCCTTTTTCTCACAAACATTAAATGCAGTAGTCGGTCTAGATTTGGAATTTAGTATTACACTTGAAGGAGAAGATATTGACTCCGAGGAGTTAGCTTACTCTTTCCTAGAAGGTAGTATAGAACCTGAATGGATTAGCATAGACGGAAATCTATTAAATGGTGTTCCAACCGAGCTTGGGTTTTACCCGCTATCGCTCACATTATATGATGGAGATACTACGATTGTAGATACTTTTGAATTATCTGTAGAGAACTTTAATCCACAGGTGATTTCGGTCATGGATGTTCCTGAAGATCAGGGTGGAAGAGTCTATATAGATTTCAACAGATCTTTCTTTGACCATCAAGATGAGACAGGTCAGTTCTATACGATCTATCGACATGATGAGGTTAACGACACTCTTGTCTGGGTTGGTGTAGGTACAGCATCTGCAAATGGTAATGATGCTTATACACTTGAAGTCTCCACTCTAGTTGATTCAACAGTGAATGGCGAGGGATTAACTGAGTTTAAGGTGGTCGCCTTTATGAATGAAGGAACCTTTCAGTCTGATATGTCAGTTGGATATTCCTTGGATAATATTGCACCATCCATTCCAGAGGGAATGGCCGCAGTATTGGATGAGGATGGAGTCAATATTTCATGGAATATGTCTCAGGAAGAAGATTTCCAATATTTTAATCTTGAACGATCATTCTCTGAGAATTTTTCTCAGTTTGAGACCTATACATTGATGGATACATTTTATTTTGACATTGATATAAGCGAAGGTCAGACAACTTACTACCGGACGGTAGCTGTAGATCTTTCAGGAAACGTAAGCGATCATTCGGATATTGTTTTTGCGACAATGCTTGATATTGATGCTGGTATGGTTCCATCTATATATGCCTTATATCAGAATTATCCAAATCCATTCAATCCAGTAACATCGATTAATTACGATCTCCCTGAAGATACAGATGTGATGATACGGATCTATGATATTCAGGGACGTCTCATCAATAGGTTGGTGACTGAGTATCAGACAGCAGGGC
>TARA_B110000438_G_scaffold135563_1_pt1 | contig 21611 bp, 19 predicted proteins | sample TARA_B110000438 | Tara Oceans TARA_B110000438 (sample SAMEA4398413) | marine metagenome | biome: Polar Biome; feature: [MES] marine water layer (ENVO:01000295) within the mesopelagic zone...; material: water (ENVO:00002006), including particulate matter (ENVO:01000060) such... | reverse complement strand
ATTTTACTGTGTTAAGCGACGGGAATAAAATTATTGTACAGAAAATGCTACTATTAAAATGATTGTTAACATCATTCATATATTTACATTAATAAAATGATAGTAATTATTCCATTTATTAACATCAAGCCCAATATTTCTGGGGCTTTTAAAATTATTCTGAAAAATTGAGAGAGAGAAAAGTGAAAATAAATAATATAATTTTTTCCATATTTATTTTGTTACAATCATCAGTTATTATTGAAGCTAAACCAAAATTTTCTGATAGAGAGGTAGCAATAATGATACCAAAATATTTTTCTAGAGACCACAATGCACCATTAATAACACGTACAAGAGTTTATGCAGAAGGTGGTAAAAAAGTTCTTCATTTGAATATTGATGTAAATAGAAATCGATTTGAAAATCAAATGGAATATGCTTTTTCAGCTATGGCAAGCATATCACAATATGCCTCAAGGCCATTTGATACGTTTGTATTGATCATGGAACCCAATAGTCGACAGTTTGATACTGAAAAAGTAGAGGCTGAAGCTAAATGTACAATCGATTATTTTGTTTTTAAAAGAGCGACTGAGAAGAGATGGTCAGAAAAATGTATTAATATTGAAATAATATAAAGCTATTTATCAGTTAAAGATTGGTTGCTCTGCGGAATGGTGGGTGTCTTCGAAAGTAGCATTTAGTAGTGATTTTTTACTTTACGCTGATGAGCAAGTTGCTTCGGGTAAATATAGTGCTCCGGTTCATCCCGCGAATTAAAACATTCCCTATCACCTTTTAGTGCAATTAAAAACAATTAAATCTGTTTAAGGAATTCATATATTCGTTTTTCAGTCTTTTCAAAATTTCCATAAGAACTCGTATTTATAAAAATTATGATTCCCCGTTTATTTTTTGGATCAAAAAACATTCTTGTACTCACACCGGGGTCTCCTCCACCATGTCCGATCTCCTCACCTATGCCCCAGAATTTTGTATAAGAATCGATGTAATCAGGGCTTAGCATGTCCACGATGCTAGACTCTTTTAATATTTGTACACCTTTGTAGGATCCATTGTTCATGATACACATTAAGTAATGAGAAAGATCAGTAATGGTGGTTCTGACTCCACCATCAGGATAGGTGGTTAATCCATATAATTGTATTTGTTTTAATACTGTATTATCCTCTGTTGATTCATATAATTTTGAATGTTTTGACAACTCCATCTCAGATAAGAACCAGCACGTATTAATCATACCTAATGGTTTAAATATGATTTCTTTGGTAACCTCAGACAATGGTTTCCCTGTAGCGACCTCTACGATGTATCCAGCTAAGCCAGCACCAATATTGGAGTATTCAAATTCTTCCCCTGGTTTATTATCAGTAAAATTATCTTCTGAATAATATTTTCCTTTTGGCGATAAATAATCTTCTAAAAATTCTCTTAAAGGTGTAGGGGAGTCACCCCCATAATGATAAGAATTCTGATATATAATGTTATCATCGTGTATCCCGGACATGTGGCTCATTAAATGACGGAGTGTGATAACTGATTCAGGTGATTTTGGATTTATAACAGTGAACGGGAGGATATCGTTCACGTCATCATCCAGGTTAAGTAAATTATTTTCAATTGCATGCATGATCGTTACACCAACCAACGTTTTACTGATAGATGCAATATTCATAACGGTATTGGATGTGAATGGTATTTTATTTTCGATGTCTGCATACCCATACCCATTTGTGAATACTATTGAATCATTGGAAACTATGGATATCCCCATACCTGCTATACCTGCGTCGGAAATGGCTCGGTTGATGTACGTATCAAACTCGGCGGTATCCAATTCAGATCCTTGCAAAAAAGTAAAAGTTCCCCAAATGATGGTAGGCACCAGAAAAAACAAGTTTTTCATTCTAAAGAATTATATATAATTATTATTTGTTTAGTCATGAATTAACCTTGAACAGAAGTTTTTTTGTTATGCCTTTTAGGCAATTAATTACCGGAGAATGGTGTATCAAAGATGCCTACTGCAAGCTCAGCCCATATCAAAAAGAAAATCATTACAATCGTTATGTAGAGGATTAGTCTGTGTTCCACCTTTTTAACCTTTTTAAATACTATTTTTCCGAAAAGGCCTGTCACTGATAGCATTACACCCATAATGAAAAAATCAAATAAAGACCATTCTACTTCATTTGTTAGCTGCATTGCAATTAGTGGAATAAGTAGCAATAATACAACTATCTGTAAGATTTGAGTCTTCATATGATAAATATATATAAACCTAATATTTAATTATAGCTCCGGTTAGTTGTGTTTCTTGTTTATGGGATGATTGGTAGATTTAATATATGTTTATTCTTCTAAGAAAGTATAAGACTTTAGGATTAACTCTATACACAATCTTATTTAGTTCTATTTGCTCTGGCGAATTAATAAGACCTTTATCTAATCAAAAACTAAATTACGTTCATGTTCTTTTTGAGTGGGATCAAGAACCAGGCGCATTATTCTATCAATTTGAATTAACGGACCTACTTTCAGATTCAGTTGTTGTGATCGATAGTATTAAGGTAACCCTTCTAATTGAAAAATCTAATATCAAATGGGAACGATTTTATCAATGGAGAATAAGGTGGTCTACTGAAAACAGTTCCTATTCGCCTTGGACAGTACCCTCATCGTTTAGTATCAATGAGTCTAAGATAGGTAACCTGAATATTACAAACTATCAGGATTCGTTAATTCAGCCTGGTTTAACCATGTTTGGTGGACCAAATCCTACCCGGCATACTATTGTTATCGATAGATATGGGAAAGAAATATGGAATGATGGTGAATTCAAGTTCAAAATCAATTATGTAGATAAATACGGATCTATTTATGGTAATAGTGATCATCTATTTCCAAATAATACAGCCTGCAAGATCAATTACGACATGGACATTTTATGGTCCTCAGACCAGGAGGTCGATCCACATGATCTTAAAGAGACTCAGAGAAATACCTTTTTAACTCTACGAAATATTTATTCAAATGGTCCAATTCCTTCAGACATCTCTCTAACAAATGAATTTAGGATGCTAGGATTCGCAGCTGATGATACTACAAATGAATTTCCATGGTATGGTCAAGAGATCGTTGAATTCAATAAAGATAATGAGGTCATCTGGACTTGGTCGCCATTTGACCATTATTCTTTGGATGACTACGATAACCATGGACATACATGGCAAGATGCTTTCATAAATATGAAATATGATTGGACACATTCAAATGCTCTATATTTTGATGAAAATGAGAGCGCTATATATTTATCCAGTAGGCATATATCAAGAGTCACAAAGATCGATTATCCTTCGGGAGAAGTCATCTATAATATCAGCCTTCCGTCACCATATATAGCTTCCGGAGACTCGCAGATCGGTAACGATCTTTTATTCAATTTTCAACATCATATTCAACAATTAGATAATGGTAACCTAACATTATTTGATAATGGAAACATCAGTAACCATCTCTTTGATCACGGTATTAGGCGATCCCGTGCACTTGAATTTGAAGTGGTTGGAGATTCTATATGTAACTTAGTTTGGTCATATAACCTACCCAGTAGCCTTTATGGACGTGCTGGCGGTAGCATGCAAGTATTAGATAATAATAATAGGCTAATATTTACTCGAGGTAATTCTTTTGGGGGAATGGATAATCCAACAATAATTGAAGTAACCAATGACCAGGAAGTGGTATGGAAAATGAATGCTCCAAATTTCTACGCATGGTATAGGGCATATAGGATACCATCGATCCATCCTGATGCATTCTCGGTCACAGTAAGTCCATACACATCCCTGAATGTATCTGGCCCAGCTTTGAACGTGATACCTCTTGGGAATGAAGGTAGAGTGGTCATTTCAATTCACAATAAAAGTGATTATGCTCAGCCTTATCAATATAAAATAAGAGACGACAGTAGATGGATTCAGTCTATCTCAGGAATAATAGAGATCGCTGCTGGAGAAAAATTAGATATTGAATTAGAATATCTGTCTTCGGCTTATAATAGAAACACTCCCTATACTGATCTTGATGTTGTTGTGATTCCTGTAAAACATTCATTTGCAAAAAAGCATAAGATCTATAGAGTCTTCGATTTCTCAAATTCTAGAGATCTTACATATAACCTAGTAGAACCTGTGACTCAACTGGGAAACTCTCCTAACCCATTTAATCCAGTTACAAATATTAAATATGAACTTTTAGAGTCTGGGCCAGTAAAAATAGTGATATATGACACCAGAGGTAGAATAGTAAAAGAATTTGTTGATGATCATCAAAGTCCAGGTTTTTATTCTTTACAGTGGAATGCCACCAATAATTCAGGTCAGCCGGTATCCTCAGGGGTCTATTTATATTCCATTCAATCGGGTGATCTTATCCAATCAAAAAAGATGATATTTTTAAAATAATGTTATGATCTTTTGTTATGAAAATAAAAACTGACCATTTGCCTTTCTCAATGCCAAGTCGGCCTCATGTTATGGTCCAGCAATGGCGCTATCTAAGTTTAATGCATTGGCTCGTCGATCCGGCGTGGCTAGAGCCTTACATCCCAGATGGGCTAGAGATAGATACCTACGAAGAAAATGCCTACATCAGTGTTATTCCCTTCATGATGGTAGGAGTAAGGCCTCGACTTGCTTTATCGGTCCCTGGAGTATCAACATTCCCAGAGTTTAACATCAGGACCTATGTAAAATACGGAGAGAAAGCTGGTGTATTTTTTCTAACTCTAGAAGCAGAGAGTAGGATCACGTGCTTGTATGCTCCCTATGCTTACGGACTTCCGTACCGGTACGCAAAGGGCAAACTGGATATTGATGGTAGCACTTATAGCTGGAAGAGTAAAAGAAAGAGGGGGGCAGAGGAGCTAATTGGGTCATGTATTGGCATAGGCGATACGATGCAGGCAAAGTCTGGATCACTGGAAGAATTTCTTTTCGAACGATATTGTTTATATACGTTGCATAATAAAAAATTAAGCATTGGATACACCCACCACAATCCTTGGGTTTTTCGAAAGGCAAAAGCAAAGGTGACCTCAAACACTCTGACCGATTCTTATGATCTAGGAATATCGGATGTTCTGCATCCAGATCTTGCACATATCACTGATGGAGTATCTGTCCATACATGGTCGATCGAGGAGGTCGGTGACTAATTGTTAGATCTAAAAAGAGATGTCCTGTTGTTAGATGGAGAATGTGGCCTGTGTCACCGGCTGGCATTTTTTATGGATCCGAGACTAGCGGAGGGGTCAAATATTGGATATAGACCTATCAAGTCTGATGACGGCCAAGGTCTGATACTTACATTTCCGCAATGGCAACAGAGGGCTGACACAGTATACTTATTCAGAAATGGTCGTTCTTATATTAGATCGGCAGCCGCAATACGGTGCCTACTCTATTTAAGGTGGTACTGGAAAGTGTGGTTCCCTTTTCTATGGATCATTCCTTTACCGTTTCGCGATATTGTTTATCGATCAGTAGCCAAATATCGACACCGAATTTTTAAGAGACCAGAATCTTGTACATTTAGAATTGATTGAGTTGAGTCATGTAGGTTTCAACTTCTGCAGATACCTATATGAAGTTGTTTTTTTTGTTTTTTTATAAATAGGTAGATTTGCATGTGAAAAGAACCTCCCCATTCATTCTTTTATCGATGATCTTATTACAGGCACAGCCAACATATGAATTTGAAATCATTTCAATACCAAGTATGGAAACTCCCCTTAGTATGAACGGCGATGGGACAAAATTAGTGGGTACGAATTTTGGAGGTCAGGCTGTTCTATGGACAGACTCAACTGGCACCGTAATCACAGGTGTCGGTGAGAACTGGGGATTATCCGATGATGATAAGATATTCTCTGAATTAGAAAACTCAGAAGGGAATTGGGAAGCTGCTTTGATCGAGAATGGAGAGACTGTGTTCTTAGGAAATATTGAAGGTGGAAATACCTGTGACGCGTTCTATAGCCATGGCTTAGATATAAGCTCTGACGGCTCCACTGGTGTCGGTATGGGCTGGCTCGATTGTGGTACATCGGCTTTCTTCTGGACTCCAGAAGATGGCATCGTTGAATTGGGGCAATATGAAGGGGGCAGCACGAAGGCTCAAGCTGTTTCGGGTAATGGACAACTAATTGGAGGATGGGCACAGACATCGAATAGAGCCTCTTGCTTATGGGACCGCGATGGGAATATTACGTTCTTAGGTTCTTTAGATGTTGGTAATGATTATGGCGAGGTGCATGTTATTTCAAACGATGGTACACAAGTGGCTGGATACTGCGCCGGGAGCAACGGCAACAACGTTGAGGGTTATATCTGGACTGAAGAGAATGGCTTTATTGGACTCGGCGTACCTGAAAATTCAGCATCAACAAATGTGAGCCGAGTGTTCGATCTTTCTGAAAATAATATAGCTGTAGGAGAATATCTAAATGAGACACCCGTTTTCTACAAGGCGTGTATTTACACTGAAGAGACCGGTACCTTTATTAATCTTCGAGACTATCTTATATCAATGGGGATGGAAGAAATAGAGAGCTGGGACCTAGTCAAAGCGCTCTGTGTCTCTGATGATGGGAGTAAGATAGCAGGTTATGGAAAAAACCCTTCAAGTGAATGGACAGGGTGGCTACTGCGTATTTCTGTTGATAACAGTGTGGGTGATGTAGATGGTGACGGTGATGTCGACCTCGCTGATGTTTTCCAGGTAGTCACATTTTTGGTATATGCTACCGATCTAAGCGATGAACAACTTGATCAAGCTGATATGGATTTTGACCTTGAGGTAACTATCTTTGATATACTATCCATAGTAGACGCTTCTGTAGGTTAGTTTAAGTTGTTAATCTTTTTATAAATCAGGATAAAATTAAATTGCGAAAAAATAAAATTAGATCAGTTATCTTTGATCTTGATGGTACACTGTTGGATACGACAGAAGAGATACATTATATTTTCAATAAAGTACTATCATTAAATAACTTACCGGTAAGATCTCAACAATTTTATAAAGAGAATATTGGTAAAGGGATTGATCATTTATTATCCCAGGTAATCCCAAACGATTTTACGGGAGATTATGGATTGATTCTTGATCAGGCAAAAGAATTCTATGCAAAAGATCTAAATAAAAAAGCAACTGTGTTTGCTGGTATCTATGATATTTTAGATCTGTTAGTTGAGAATGATATAAGGATCGGAATAGTTACAAATAAGATCCATCATTTAGCATTGCGGTGTGTAAAATTATTTTTTAAAAAATACAATATTGAAACTATTGGTGCTGAACATTTGTACCCTCGAAAGCCTGTGCCTGAATCGGCCTTATTTTTAGCAAAATATTTTGATCATCGGTCATCCGATATTCTTTTTGTTGGAGATTCACAGGTCGATATTCAAACGGCACAGAATGCAGGAATGGGTTCAGTGGGTGTATTATGGGGCAATGGAACTTTTTCTGAACTTGAGAGTGCGGGAGCAGATGTGATATTCAAAAATACAAATGATCTGCATAAATATATTTTTGATATTTTAAATCATATTTGATTAAATATCATATGAATTGTCCTCTATGTTAATTAGTGACTTTATTAAAGCAATTTGTGTAAGTGATATAATTAAACTCTGATGTGATTTAAGCCTCTTTAATAATGAATTCAATCTGTGAAAAGTTCAAAATAAAAAAAGTGCGATCTTAAAAAATATGGCAAAATTTCAATTAAATATAAATGGTGAGATCAAGGAAGTGGACGTAGACGAGAGTATGCCACTGCTATGGGTCATTCGTGATGAGCTTAAATTAACAGGGACAAAGTATGGTTGTGGACGAGGATTGTGTGGGTCTTGTACTATTCACATTGATGGCGTTGAATCACGATCCTGTCAAACAAGAGTTGACTTTGTAGAAGACGCTGAAATAACAACAATTGAAGGACTCTCAGATGATTCTTCTCATCCAGTTCAAAAGGCCTGGGTATCAGAAGATGTACCTCAATGTGGCTATTGTCAGTCAGGACAGATCATGACAGCAGCGGCTTTTCTATCAAGAAATAAGACACCTGATGATGAAGATATTACGACGGCTATGAAAATGAATATTTGTAGATGTGGTACCTATCAGAGAATTCGAAAAGCTATTCATGTTGCTTCTGATGAGATGAAAAATGAGTAATAAGAATTCTTATAGTCGGAGAGACTTCCTCAAGGTTACTTCAGTTGTTGGTTCAGGGCTTGCGATCGGGCTTCATTTACCTTTTGCAAATAAATTATTTGGATCTCAAGACAATGTTTTCTCACCTAATGTCTATATTGATGTCCTTGAAAATAATGATATCATTATTTCTGTTTCTAAGTCTGAGATGGGACAGGGTATCTGGACTTCGCTTCCAATGCTTATCGCTGAAGAGATGGAGGCTGATTGGGATAATGTAATAGTAAAACAGGCTGATGGCGCTAGAGTTAATTCTTTTTTTGGTACAGGTGGAAGTAGTTCAATTAGCAGAGATGGATGGAATACACTCAGAAATGCTGGAGCTGTTGCAAAGGTAATGTTGGTGGAAGCTGCTGCAAGAAAGTGGAATGTAAGCCCAGTGGAATGCAAAGCTATAAATAGCACTATAGTTCATGAACGAAGTGGGAAAATATGCTCATTTGGAGATGTGACCGGAACAGCTGCAAAACTCAAAATACCTAAAGAAGCACAGTTGAAACATCCTTCTCAGTATACTATACTGGGACAAGATTTTCTTAGGACCGATACAGGAATGAAGGTGAATGGAGCAGCACCTTTTGCTATGGATATTGATCTAGAGGGAATGGTCTATGCCATGATAGAGAGGCCAAAAACATTCGGAGCTACATTTAAGAGTTTGGATGATTCAAAGGCAAGGTCAAGACCTGGAATTATAGATATTTTTACGGTTCCTAGTGGCGTTGCGATCGTTGGTAATAATATATGGTCAATCATCGAAGCTAGAAAAGAATTAAAGATCGAATGGACACCGAAAACTCCAGTAAATAATGATAGTGATGTATACAAAAAATACATGGAGGAACTTTCAATACAAAGCGGACACCCTGCAAGGGATGATGGCGATACGAACGAAATATTAGAATCGACTCCGTCTGCCCGTCAATTAAAGTCTATCTATGACCTACCGTTTCAGACTCATGCTTCTATGGAGCCATGTAATTCTGTTATTGATGTTAAGAAAGATTTTGTTGAGATCTGGGCTCCAACTCAAAGCCCTAAACAGGCAACCCAGAGAGCATCTGAATTAACAGGGGTTCCAATTGAGAATGTTAAGGTGAATGTGACATTCTTAGGTGGAAGCTTTGGAAGAAAATCATTTAATGATTTTATTGATGATGGAATCTATGTGTCTAAAAATATCAAAAAGCCTGTCAAAATAGTCTGGAGCAGAGAAGATGATATCAGGCACGGCTATAACAGGCCCGCGAGTAAGCATGTAATGAATGCCGCACTTGATGAAAATGATCAAGTAATAGCATGGAAGCATAAGGTTATTTCACCAGATGCTCTTACCCAGCAGGCTGTCTACCAATATGGTGCTATGATGCCAGGAATATTAAAAGGTGTCATGGGTATGCTTCCTAGCTTCGTTAAAAAAAGGATGAGTATTATTGGCGAGGGAGCTAAATCAATTAAGTATGAGTTTTTAAACACACGTATTGAGACCAAAACATTTGAGACGGACATCCCACTTGGGTTTTGGAGATCAGTCTATGACTCTCAAAATGCTTTCGCAAATGAATCCTTTATTGATGAGATATCAAATAAAACGGGTTCTGATCCGGTTGCATTAAGGTTAACGCACCTTAAGGGTGATCCTCGAGCTTCTGCCGTTATTAAAAAAGCAGCAAAAGAGTCTGGGTGGCAAACAAAAACATTGGCAAGAGGTCACTACCATGGGTTTGCATATCATCATTCATTTGGTAGTCACGTGGCAGAGGTAGCCGAGGTATCTGTTTCAGAATCAAAAAATATTAATATTCACAAGGTAACCTGTGTTATAGACTGTGGACAAACAGTAAATCCTCTCACCATTAGAGCCCAGATGGAGGGTTCGATCGTCTTTGGAATCTCTGCCACCACTAAAAGTGAGGTCACAGTTACCAATGGAAGAATAGATCAGAGTAACTACGATACTTTTGAGGTTTTACGAATGGATGAAATGCCTGAAGTCGATGTTCATATTATAAAAAATACAGAAAATCCAGGCGGAGTGGGCGAACCAGGACTACCCCCTATAGCACCAGCTATCGCAAATGCAATTTTTGCTGCGACCGGAAAAAGAATTCGTAAGCTTCCAATTAGGCCATCTGACCTGAGAGTCTAAATATCTCTCATGAATATCTCCGCAACAATTCTCGCAGCGGGTTCCTCATCAAGAATGGGGAAAGACAATAAATTACTTTTACCGATCCATGGTAAACCTATCATTAACCATGTTTGCGACGCGGTTACTCATTCTAAGGTCAAGCCTGTGGTTGTTGTGACAGGCTATCAAAACAAAAAAGTAGAAGACCTTTTACCTGAGTCTATTGATCGAGTCGTATATAACAAAGAATGGGAGAATGGTATGGCCGGCTCTATCGGTCTTGGAATCTCATCATTACCTGATACTATTGATGGGAATATGATCATCTTAGGCGATATGCCTTTACTAACAACAGAGATGATCGACAAGATAGCTGATCAATTTTTAGAGTATAAAGGAAAAAAAATTATATATCCAGTCTGGGAAGGAGTCCAATACAATCCTGTCATTTTCCCAAAAATATATTTTAATGAGATCCTTACGTCCCAGGGAGACCAGGGGTGTAAAATATTGATAGAACGATTGATCGATAGTGCGATCGGTGTGCCTATTGATTCTTCTGAGGTTACTTTTGATTGTGATACAAAAGATGATTACTCTTTGTTGATATCAAGCGATATTAAATATGTCTAAACATAAAGATCTCTTTCAAAAAGTGGCAGAACTAGAGAGACAGCAAGAGTCTTATGTAATAGCCACTGTTTTTAAGGTTCAAGGTTCCTCATCAGGTCGGGTCGGAGATAAGGCTCTCTTTGATAAAAATGGAGATCGGATATTGGGATATATAGGTGGAGGATGCATTGAGAATCGAGTTGCATCTACCGCCAAAGAAACCCTGTCAGAAGGAAACCCAAAAATTGTTGAAATTGATTTAGATAGTGATGAAATAGCCATGGGAATACCATGCGGAGGATATATGTCAGTAATTGTTGAACCACAAAAGCCCAATCCTGTCCTATTAATTCGGGGAATGGGAAGAGTCGTAGAGGTATTATGCCAAATGGCTAAACTTCTCAAGTTTAATGTCGTGATTCACACGGATGAAAAAGAGAGAGAACGTTATCCTGACGCCGATAATGTTTTAACAGAGACATTGGAAATAGAAGACCTTGACTTTAAGATCGATTATTTTGTTTTAGCGACACACCATAGAGATGACGATAAGATATCTTTTGATGCCTTAAAAAAAGGAATCTCCTATGTCGGAGTTATTTCAAGCTCAAAGAAAGCAGAAATAATAAGATCATACCTACTAGAAAACAATATCTCTGAATCTGAGATGAATAGGTTCTATGCTCCAACCGGACTCGATCTGAATTCAGAGACCCCAGAGCAAATAGCACTAAGTATACTGTCGGAGATGGTTATGCTTGAGAATAAGGCTTCAGGTCTCCAGATGAAAGAGACTAAAGGGTCTTGAGCGAAGGCTTGTCAATAACGATCAAAATATCTAGACCATATGAATAAGCCAATTTATTTAGATAATCAGTCGACAACTCCATTAGATCCAAAAGTGTTAGAGGCTATGCTCCCTTACCTAAAGAACAAATTTGGTAATGCCTCTAGTATTCATCATTCATACGGACGAGAAAGTAAAAGAGCTGTAGAAGATGCGAGAGCTATGGTCGCACAGAGTATTTGTTCAGACACAAGAGATATCATATTTACAAGTGGTGCGACAGAGTCGATCAACTTGGCTCTTAAGGGCCTTTGCCAGAGCTATAAGGGCGTAGGGCACATCATTACTCAAAACACAGAACACCGGGCTGTTTTGGATACGTGCCAGGCTCTAGAAAGAGAAGGATGGGATATCAGCTATCTTCCTGTAGATAAAAACGGGTTTATTAAACCTAGATCTATTTTGAATGCAATTCGGAAAGAGACGGCATTGGTCGCGATCATGCATGCAAATAATGAGATAGGAACTATTCAATCCATAGAGGAGATCGGAGATATATGTAAAAGAAAAGGAATAACATTCTTTGTTGATGCTTCTCAATCTTTTGGGAGGTTGGATATTGATGTTCAAAAAATGAAGATAGACCTTCTAGCAGCCACTGCCCATAAAATATACGGTCCAAAAGGTGTTGGGTTTTTGTATGTACGTCAAAAGAGCCCAAAAGTAACTTTAAAAATGCAAATAGATGGAGGAGGCCATGAGAGGGGTCTGCGATCTGGTACCCTGGCCGTTCATCAAATAATTGGTCTCGCAAAAGCAGTAGAGGTTTTCATTGAGTGTAAGGAAAAAGAAAACGAGCAATTAAGATCATTAAGAGACAAAATGTTTTTTTCGATAAAAACTGCCTACCCACAGCTGATACTAAATGGGAGCTCATTGGCTGAGCGATTGCCTAATAATCTCAATATTTGTTTTCCAGGAATCGAGGCTGAATCATTGATCATGAAGATGAAAGGTATTGCATGTTCAACCGGCTCTGCATGCAGCGGCAATGACCTTGAACCTTCCCATGTGATACGTGCACTGGGTAGAGATACTGAGTCTGCCCATTCTGCTATCCGGTTTAGTCTTGGTAGATTTAATACGGAAGCAGAGATCGATGGTGCGATCGAGGAGATAATTAACACCCTACCATTATTTATAAAAGATTAGTCCATGTATAAATACAATTGAGGCCAATGTTGATAACGTGTTTGAAACCTTACGGCCAATGATCAAGCTTATAAAAAATAAAATGTTTGACCAAGCAAAAGTAAAAGAGAGTCTAGATCTCTTGTCTTGGGACCCGGGTCAAATAGAAGACTTCCATCGAACAATAGGGAATCAAGAAACGCCCTTGGTCAGACTCTCTGGCTTGGCAGAACATTTAGGTGTGGGCCAGATCTTATTAAAAGATGAAAGTCCTAGGTTTGGGCTTAATGCATTTAAGGCTCTGGGGGCATCTTATGCAATGCAGATGCAAATAGAAAAAAATCCCCAAATAGAGATATTTTGTACTGCTACTGATGGAAATCATGGTAGAGCAGTGGCGTGGATGGCCCGGAAGTTAGATAGGAAGGCAATGATCTATATGCCTCAAGGTACCGTTCCCCAGAGGGTCAGATCAATAGAAAAAGAAGGTGCCGAGGTTATCGTTATTGATCAAAGCTATGATGTCGCTGTAAAGATGGCAAGTGACCATGTTGATGAAGAGAATCAAAGTTCAGGAAATATAGTCTTTTCCTTGATCCAGGACACTGCTTGGGACGGTTATGAGGAAGTGCCATTAGATATCATGAAAGGTTATTGGACTCAGGCGCATGAAATAACCAGACAAATTAAAAAAGAAAAAATTGATGTGGTATTCCTCCAGTCAGGAGTCGGCAGTTGGGCCGCTTCTTTTGTTAGCTATATACTTAAATATTGGAGCGACCCACCACTTTGTATTGGCGTTGAGCCATACTCTGCAAATTGTTTATTTGAATCTATTAAGACTGGACAAAGGTCATCGGTTGTGAGCGATCAAACCACGATCATGGCAGGATTGAATTGCGGTTCAGTTTCAACTCTTGCATGGGATATCCTTAAAAAAGGACTGGTCGGATCTATTTCGATCTCAGATGAACTGTCCAAAACAGCGATGAGATCATTAGCCTTCCCTGTCAAGGGTGACCCCGTAATTATTTCAGGTGAATCAGGTGCAAGTGGTCTTGGTGCGTTAGTTGGACTATGCAAAATAAGCCGGTATAAAAAGTTCAAAAAGGATATATCCTTAAATAAAAAATCAACGATACTGGTCATCAATACAGAAGGGGATACTGATCCTATGAACTATCAACGAATTGTCTCTGATGCTGGTTAAGATAATATATTATATTTATCAATTAGTTTAAATTATACGAGTGATAATGAATCGGAATACACTACCTGTCTATATTTGGATGATCTCATATTTAGTTTGTCCTTTATTTTCTCAAGATCTGGATGATCTCTCTTTTGGTGAAGATAGTTCTCTTGAAATTGCGACCTGGAATATCGAATGGTTTCCTAAAAATGGTCAAACCACGGTTGACTATGTCATTGAGATCATTGAACAATTAGACTTGGATATCTTAGCCATTCAGGAAGTCGATGACACAACCATGTTTGACCAAATGCTAAATGCTCTACCTGCTTATGAAGGGTACTATGAGTCAGGCTGGTTTGGAGGTTTGGCATATATTTACAAAACAGAGACAGTGGTTGTCAATGATATCTATGAGATCTATACAACCGAGCCCTATTGGAGTGCCTTTCCTCGGTCACCGATGGTCATGGATTTTAATTTTATGGAACAAAACTATATAATCATTAATAATCATTTTAAATGTTGTGGTGATGGTGTCCTTGATCTTAATAATGACTCAGACGAAGAAAATAGACGATACAATGCAATCAACTTTCTTAAGGAATATATAGACTCGAACTTATCCGATAAAAATGTGATTTTGGTTGGTGATCTGAATGACGATATCGCAGAGTCTTCACAGAACAATGTGTTCCAAATGATATTAGATGATGTGGAAAATTATTTTTTTGTAGATCTTGAAATTGCAAATGGTAATAGTTCCAATTGGTCGTTTCCAAACTGGCCATCTCATTTAGACCATATCCTAATTACCAATGAACTTTTTGATGAGTTATATGACTCAGATATCCAAACTATAAAGATCGATGAATACCTTAATGGGGGATGGAATGAATATGACCAATATATTTCGGATCATAGGCCAGTAGCCATTAAGTTCAATCTGAGCCAGATAACGTTATATGATATAAATAATGATGGGGTAGTTAACGAAGTAGACTTTGAGATGTTGGTCTCGTATGTAATAAATGGAGATGAGTCGGCCCTTGAGGCAGATCTCAATAATGACACAGCCATTAACCTTTATGATATTTTGCTATTATCTGATTACATACAAACCCAATCACGAAATAATTAGAGAATCATGAAAAAAATAACCATTTTTTTGATCATGCCTTATTTATTTGGGCAAGTAGACTACCAGAGTGAGATTCAAACGATATTTGATAATAATTGTACAAACTGCCATGGCAGCTCAGGAGGATTATCATTAGGTTCTTATTCCAGCTTAATCGCTGGAGCAAATAGTGGCGATGTAATTATACCAGGAAACCATTCAACTAGTCTCCTATGGCAAAGGATTAATGATGGGTCTATGCCTCCTAGCGGTAACCTCTCATCATCAGAGATCGATCTTATCGCAGACTGGATAGATGAGGGAGCCCTTGAGTTCTTGACAAACGATCTTTCTTATATTTTACCTAGGAAATACAGATTGTATCAAAATTACCCAAACCCTTTTAATCCAAGTACAATTTTAAAGTTTGATATCCCTTTGGATGGGTTAGTTAATATCAGTATCTATGATGTAAGAGGGATCAAGATAAGTACATTGATAAATAGTTTTCAAAATACAGGTTCTCTAACCTTGTTATGGGATGGGACCGATAATGCGGGTCGTCAGGTCAGTGCCGGTCTTTATTTTTATATTATCCAGGCAGGGGATTTCAGAGATACAAAGAAGATGGTCTTATTAAAATAGGCCTGATACTAATGACTATAAATATCCTAAAATAAAAAATAAGGATCAACCATGAGCTCAAATATTCCGATCACTAGGATGTTCACAGATGAGAGTGGTCATACTCGATTTAAAAAAATGTATCTACCTTTGTCTGAAAAAAAAGGACTAGGCTCTGTTGGGCTATTCTCAGGCCTTTTTGTAAATGAGGTGATCGATGACAACTCGGGTGATATAAAAATGCAGTTTGCAGTAACACCTGTGCCAGATGAGAGCGCGGGCGACGGGCCTAAGTTGGCTCACACAGCTCCGCGGAATCAGTTGGTTGTGACTTTGGACGGATACCTGGAGTTTAAGAGTTGTGATGTTGAGACATTTGACTCAGAACATCTAGCTATAATTAAAAAAGGTGATATACTGCTGGCAGAAGATCTGAATGGTGCAGGGCATGTGTGGGAGTTTATGAGAGATGATCAGGGGAAGATGCATCCTTGGGTCAGGTGTTATGTTCATTTAGGAGAACAATATGAACATTTTATATCAAAATTGACCACATAATATTATTGGAAAAAATAATTGATCATATCCTTGAATGTGGTCATACTTTAGAATATTGGGAATATTAGAGGGGTCGTTCGACCTTAGTTTTATTTATTCAACTCCAAGGCCTTTTAGATAGACATCATAGCTACTATCAGAGTCAGAGACTCCGTCCTGATCTAATTCTATTATTCGATTTGCAAGCGAGGACACAAATTCTCTATCATGGCTTACAAAAATAAGGGTCCCATCAAACTTACTTAGAGCCTGATTGAGCGACTCGATAGATTCCATATCTAAGTGATTTGTTGGTTCATCCATAATAATAACATTAGGTCGCTGAAGAATTATTTTCCCAAATAACATCCGTCTCTGCTCACCGCCAGATAAGACCCGCACTGGCTTATTAATATCATCTTGAGCGAATAATAGTCGGCCAAGTGTTCCACGTATGGTTTGCATATCATCGCCTTTTTGAGCCCACTGGGCCATCCAGTCAACGAGGGTAATGTCTGAGTCAAAATCTTTACCATGATTTTGAGCAAAATACCCTATCTCGGCATTCTCTGACCATTTTATAACTCCACCATCTGGAGAAATATCATCCACTAAACAACTGATCAACGTTGTCTTTCCAATTCCATTTGGACCGATAATGGCTATGCGTTCACCTGCTGTGATCATGATATTGAAATTCTTTAGTACTGACAGATCTTCATAGGATTTATCAAGGCCTCTGACTTCTAGCGCTGCATTGTGAACTTTTTTCTCAAGTTTAAACTGGATAAAAGGGTAGACCCTGCTAGACCTTTGAATATCATCCAGCTGAATCTTCCGAATTTGATTGGCTCTTGAGGTCGCTTGCCTGGCTTTGGATGCATTTGCAGAGAATCGTTTTACAAAAGATTGTAACTCATCGATCTTGGCCTTTTTCTTCGCGTTATCGTGCATTAGTCGCTCTCGGGCCTGAGTAGATGCGATCATGAAATCATCATAGTTGCCCGGATATAATCGAATCTCTCCATAGTCAAGGTCTGCCATATGAGTACAGACACTATTTAAAAAGTGACGGTCATGAGATATGATGATCATAGTACTCTCGCGAGTACTTAGGATATCTTCAAGCCATCGGATGGTGTTAATGTCTAGGTTGTTGGTCGGCTCATCGAGAAGTAGAATTCCCGGGTCGCCAAATAATGCCTGCGCAAGTAAGACCCTTAGCTTCATTCCTGGAGCCAGGGAGCTCATTTTTTTATCATGTTTGTCCAGTGGTATCCCGACACCAAGTAAAAGCTCACCTGCTTGAGATTCAGCGGTGTAGCCGTCCATATCTGCAAACTCTGATTCAAGGTCTGCGACCCTCATTCCCTCATCTTCACTCATCTCAGGGAGAGAGTATATTTTATCACGCTCTTCTTTGACCTTCCACAGCTCGGCGTGCCCCATGATCACGCAATCAGATACCAGTATCTCCTCATAAGCGTACTGGTCCTGATTTAATTTTGCAAGTCTCTCATTGGGGTCTATTTTTACCGTACCTGATGAGGGGTCGAGTTCAGCAGTTAGGATTCTCATAAATGTTGATTTACCCGAACCGTTGGCACCAATAAGTCCGTATCGATTGCCTTTGGAAAAGGTTACGTTGATTTCTTCGAAAAGTGGCTCAGGTCCAAATTGCATGGATATGTTGTTAGTTGTGATCAATAGATTACTCTCTTTTTTTGAAAAGGACCGAGCTCCTAGTACTTCTTGAGAAGCCTAACGAAGTCTGTCATCCATACCGGTCTTATTTTTATATATCTTATTTAGATGTAATTGGTGAATTGTTGCGCTTAAATAGATTTGAAATTAGAAAGAATTAGTACCCATCCCCAGATGGAATTATGTTATTTTTTAGAATGCTCAACTAGAATAATTATAAAATACCTGTCTAGTTTGCTCCGGCTACTTGGACAACTTCTTTTGTGTATTTATTTTGGATAAATGCAACAACCGCCAAACCTGAAACATCCCAATCAACTTCTGACCATGTTGATGAATAGTTATTCTGTGGCCAGTTCTCTGGCATGACCCATGAATAGGTCCTTGCGATTTCCTCATTTCCCAGGGATAAAAGCTCTCCTTCGAGGCCATCATTGATCCAGCCAAGAAATACATCCTGGTGATGTGCTTCTCCATTGTACCCGGTGTAGTCTACATTATCCAGGGTCGCTGCAATGAAAAGATGGAGCGAATCACTTGAGGACATGTCTCTAGAACTATTTATAGAGACCTGTACCGTTACGTCAGACCCGTCAATGTTTGTTCCTGCCAGACTTAATTGAATTGGAGTATTCTCGGACATGGGTCCCACAGCCATCTCTGCATTCACATTCGTATATGAGCCGTTGGTGTATGTAGTGGGTACACCACCTATATTGTACCAGCTGCCTGTACCATAGCCATTTCCAAATCGAATATAGCAGTAGTCAGATTCAGCATCATCTCCTCGAAGGAAGAGATACATAGGGTCCCCACTGGATGGGTGATAGGTGTGATAGTTGATCAAGAACCAGTTGTCCGTAATGGAGGATCCAACAAAATTATCATCGCCGCTGTCAAAGTAGCTTAGCAATAGAGCGTCCTGCTCTGGGCAGTATGGACAGTTTGTTGATCCAACAAACTCGGTCAATACGTTTTTTGATACCGATTCGCTCAGACCGCTACCAACGATGGTCCAGTTATCATAAGACTGTACTTCTTTATCATCCTCTTTTGAACAGGAAGTGAGGGTCAGAAGCAGGGGTAGAGTTAAAAATGCAATTGAAATATTTTTGTTGATCATATTATTCTCTTTGAAATGATTGGATAGATTAAATTTAACGTCCTTCAAACTAATACTATCAAAAGAGACCGATGAATAAAAATTTTATTTCTGTTTGTTTTAGCTTATTTTTTTTAATGACCTGCTCCGATGAAGCAAATGATCCAAATTCGAATTCTTCATCCGTGGGGCACCTTCCTCATTATGGAACCTATCTCTACAATGATGATGACTGTGGAGGGTCTGATATCCAGTACGCGACTATAGATACGAATGGTGTCTCTTTCTATGATTTTCTTGGCGACGGATGTGACGATACTGTAGGGTGTTATTCCACATATACCTATGAATTAACAGAATTCTCAAGCGATACATTTTTGATCGTAACAGGTGAGGGAAGCTCCATATCCAATGCTGAGCTTTATATTGACGGGGACAGCTCTTTTACTTTAATGTATAAAACCAGCAATGGGTCGGTCGCAACAAACAGCTGGGAAAAAATAAAAGATGAGATATATTCTTTTGATCCGGCCTGTGACCAGGATTATGGAAATACAAAAAATATTGCGGATATGATGGTCTATGCTGTTGGTGATAATAGAGAGCTGCTTTGGAAGATCTATTTAAATGGTGGTTTGTGGGATCTGGGGTCGTCTGTAACCCCCATGCAAGACGGTGGGTTTATGGTTCTAGGGAAATTTGATGCAATCACTAGTAGCGGTTGTTGTTACACTAGAGACTATGGTGCCAGAGATCTGATCAAAATTGACAGTCAGGGACAGGTAGAGTGGCAAAAAGAGATACAGATATCTGATGATGGGTTAAGCGAGGAGTATTATGTAAACATTGGAACCTCACTCTTTGAAACGTCACAGGGAGATATGGTCTTTTTGACTCCGGGTTCACCTGGGAATAATAAACTAATGATCGTCATGATCGATATGAATGGAGATTTGATATGGAAGAAGAATTATTCGGATGATAACTTATCGTATAATTCTGGAAGTGTGGAGATCTTAGAGTCTGATGATGGGGATCTCATCTTAGCGGGAGGATGGAGCCCGGCGACATTGACGGTTATTGACTATGGGTCAGGTAGTGTGCTCTCATCGAGCGACTTACCTGGTGTTAATGTAAGAAGTATCACCAAGACCGAAGGTGGCTACGTTGTTATAGGTTTCGGTGACTCTGATAATGTCACTTCCATTAAGGTTGACCATGAGGGTTCAGTTATATGGTCTCAGATATATGAAGATCCAAGCACAAATAGTCCTCTCGATATTATTGAGCTAGATGATGGTGGATATCTAATATTTTGTTATAGTACCCCACCTCCCTATGCGACCTTGATCAAGATAGATAGCTCTGGTGATGAGGTCTGGCGAAAGAAATATGATGATTACATAGGTGGAGGTAAAGGCTGGATATACAAGACAGAGGATGGTGGTTATTTTATGGGCTCAGGATATGCAGTGACAAAATTAGACCCAGGGTTCAATGTTCAGTGGAGTGCCGCCTGTTCATCGTGCTTTGATAAGAACTTTAATAATGGAATGGTCTCGGGTATCAATCACAATATGAAAAAAATGGATGGAGGGGCAGTGTTTGTTGGCTATGGTGCAAAAGACTGGGAATAATTCCATCATTTATCCTCTACTATTGATCTTGATCTGTCTTCCCCCTCTTGAAGGAGGCAGTCATTCCACCGAGCGACTAGACCCTTCATTTCAGTTCAGCTATTCCACCACCGAGATCGACGCAAGTGTGGATTCTATTGGCTCATTTAATGGCGTTATCTCCAATAGTTCATCTGGGAGCATTACCGTTGCGGTGGTCAGGAGGGTTAACTCTCTTTCAGAGGGGTGGTCATCCTCCATATGTGTGGGGTCCATCTGTTACAGTGAGTTTGTTGATAGCGTAAGCGTAGATCTGGGGCCAGGAGACTCGACCATCTGTGGAGTGCTTATCTGGACCAATGGTGAAGGAGAAGGTCTGATACAGATCGACCTTTTTGATCTTGCGTCCCCAAATGATCATGTTATTGTGGATCTGAATATCCACTTGGGAGAAACCGCGAGCAGTTCGAATGAGGATCAGGTATCTGAAGATTTCAGGTTGCTTTTAAGTTATCCAAACCCCTTTAACTCATCAATAAATATTTCTTATATAATATATAAATATAATAATGTAAGTATTAATATTTATGATCTTAATGGAAATAGTATAAAGCAAATAGTTAACTACAATATGTCTCCAGGTCATCACGATATTAGATGGGACGCTACGGACCAGTTGAATAGGCCGATAGCCTCGGGTATGTAT
>TARA_B110000438_G_scaffold137689_1_pt1 | contig 21630 bp, 22 predicted proteins | sample TARA_B110000438 | Tara Oceans TARA_B110000438 (sample SAMEA4398413) | marine metagenome | biome: Polar Biome; feature: [MES] marine water layer (ENVO:01000295) within the mesopelagic zone...; material: water (ENVO:00002006), including particulate matter (ENVO:01000060) such... | reverse complement strand
TGATTAGAAGTCAATTGCTCTATCCAGCTGAGCTACGAGGGCATTAGATTGCTAAAATGTCAACATTTCAGCCGGGAAAAATTACGCTAATCCACCGTTTTATACCAAGTAGTGTTCGTAAATTTTACCATGAATACACAAATGAAAATCAATAGCTACTCAACGCATACCGAATTGGTAATGAATCACTCCGTTGCCAATGTGTTAAATCCATCATTTTTTGAAAACTTTTCTGAAAGCATCCATAAAATTGATGACCGTGCAAACCTAATTATCACGGGCAATGGTCGGTTTTTCTCCAGCGGACTGGACCTCTTTCACATCAATGATTTTAACCATAATGAAATTATAGAATTTATGGCACATTTTGAATATATGTTGCAATCGGTGATAGATCGAAATGGGAAAACTATTGCCAGCGTTAATGGACATACTGTTGCGGGTGGATTCATTCTGGCCTCCGCATGTGATAAAGTTTACTGCGAATCAGGGAATTACAAATTGGGAATGAATGAAGAGAAATTAGGCATTAAATTGCCCTCACTCCCACAAGCTATTATTCAATGTACATTTGGTGATGACATGAATAAAATTCTATGTAATGATGACTTCTATATTGCTGAAGAGATGAACCAATTTGGTCATTTCACTACCCAGAAAATTACATTTGAAGATATTACTAAAGATAAAAATCGATTAGAACGAATTCAATTATTTATGAATACTCAACGCGAAAAACAAATGGATATTTTTTTAAACTCCTGGTTTTCAGAAAAATCAATTACTGCTCGAAATGCAGCCGTTGAAAGTTTGAAGAAGCGTTAAAAGGGGAAAGTCAATTTTAGCTGAAGGTCATTCGAACCATTGGTAATTACTTGGGATTGAATAGGTGTGGATGCCCCCATCTTCTCCAAATACATAACATCAATTACCGAGATTACACGATTCACCAACAAGCCTGCAATTGCAAAGTTGGCATACTTATCCCAATTGGCCGATGAAATTCGCATGTCTTTGTACGACTTACGGTTAGAATCATTATCCCATTGCCAATCAAAATCACCATTTTCAGGATACATGGTATGTCCATATTCACGAATCAAACCCCCGTTTAAATCTGTTTCTAACTCTAATGAACGTTGTCTTGCCTTTGCACTATTATACGCATTCAAATCATCATAATAACCAATATCGACAGCAAACAAATAGTCAGTATGATTCCAATTTACCCCTGCATGTTCACTGGCAAATGCACGATAATCAGATTCATAATTTTTACTCAAATTTTTACCATTAAAAACAGTGAGCCATAGAATAATATCAGCGGCTATTAATTTTTGCCCACGACTACTTTCATTCAGTGACAACTCACCCCAACCCGGAAATAACAGGGACTTGGTTCGTGAGCCCGAAAAGGCCATGCTAAACATGAGTATTACAATTATAAATTTCTTATTCATTTTTCTGTGAAGTTCCTCTACCCAAAAATACCAATATTATGAGAATATTTAGCCACGCAAATATATCACCAAATTTAGTGTAAAAAGTCAACTCAGAATTTGGTACAATACTGGCCTGAATTACATCTGCCTGATTTAAGTGAGTTTGATGCCGAATGTTCCCGCTGGCATCCACAATTTGTGATATGCCTGTATTCGCACAGCGTAAAATAGGTCGCCTAAACTCAATGGCTCTAAACACCGTTTGTCGCGCATGTTGCTGCGGTTCTGGGGGATTTTCATACCATCCATCATTTACCACATAAAAGAGCACTTCTGCGCCCTCAAGTACAAACTTACGGTTTAACTGAGGGAAAGTAGATTCCAAACAAACCATTCCGCCAAATTTATGTCCGTTATAATCAAAAAGGGTATATTCATCACCATGCTCAAAATTAGCCTGTCCCAAATTCAACTTTTTCAAACTGGGAAAAATTGACGATAAAGGTATATACTCACCCATGGGCACCAAATGAATTTTATCATACACATTTTCCACCGTATCTGCTTTAATATGGGCAATAGAATTATAATATAGATACTGTGTATCACTATCTTTTTTATATACGGGCAAACCCGTTAACAATTCAGAATTTGTGATGCCTAATAGTCGTTGAATTTGTGTGAGATACCGCCCTCCATTTTGTAGGAGGTAAGACATAGTTGAAGTCTCTGGCCAAATAACCAATCTATCTTTCACATAATTATCTGAGAATGATAATTTAAGCAGATTATTTATATTTTGAGGTGTTGCGCCTTGGCGCCTTTTTTCTGAAAGATGTACATTTGGCTGAACAATGGTTACATCAATAGAATCTTGTGAAATGGTGGTGTTCACCGGCATAATAATGAGACCCGTAATCCATGGTAAACAAAAGATAGTGAGCCATGAGAATGCAGATTTTTTATTTTTATCACAATACCATTCATATCCCAATAAATTTAGGAGGATAATCCAAAATGAAATACCATAAATTCCTGTATATTCTGCAATTTGAATGAGTGTGAGAAAATCGATTTGCGTATTGGCCAATGAAATCCATGGATTCGCCAACGCACCAAATGACCGAATAAATTCGATAGAAACCCAAATAAATGGGAGCAGTAAATAACTAAATTGTCCCACTCTACGCTTTATGAAATAATAGGCAAGTACAATCAAAATGGTATTTATTGAAAAGAGGATTACGGCAGAGAACATTGATATTATTCCGATGGTCAAATTGGTGCCTAAGTTTTGGGCGATCCAAAAAATGATGGTAAGATTATAGAAAAATCCCCACGTAAACCCCAGTTTAAGATGGTCTTTAAATGAGCATACATTTTGGATTCCAATAATAAATGGAATAAGGGAGAACCATGCTAGCCAACCGAGTCCAAGCGGTTGTTGCGCAAGACCGGTAAGAATTGCGGATAAAATAATCATTATTAATTGAGGCATATTACTTTGAGTCTAAAAATTCTTGAAGAAAAATGGCGGCGGCAGTTTTGTCAATTTCGCCTTTGTTATGACCGGTTTTCACACCCTTTAATTTGAGAGCATTCTGTGCTGAAACAGAGCTCAATCGTTCATCAATCTTATGAATGGGGACTGTCAACTTTGAAGTTAATTCTTCGATAATAAGTTGAACTTTTTCAGTCTGTTGCGAAATTCTATTCTTCAGCGTCAACGGGAGGCCTACAACTAAAGCCTCTACCTCCTGTTCCAAAATCAACTTTTTGATTTCACGCATATAATCAGGGGTAATCTTTCTATCAATAACCGAATGGGGAGATGCAATAATATGCATGGGGTCAGATAATGCCACCCCAATTCTACGATCTCCAACATCTAAGGCAAGAAGTCTGCCCAATTATTTAATCCATTCTTGCTGTAAAACTTCTCGAATAATTTTTCCCGGTTTGAAATGAACTTTTCTACGGGGAGGTACATATACTTCCTCATTGGTTCGTGGATTTCGCGCTCTTGGTTTTGCCTTAGTAGGCTTCACCTCAAAAACGCCAAAGTTACGTAACTCAATTCGAATGTTACTTTGGTCCTCAGTGAGCATTCCGCACATGGTTTCTAAAACTGAATCCACAGCTAATTTCATATCATTATGCGACAAATTTAATTTTTCAGATGTTCTTCTAATGATATCTTCCCGTGTAAATGTTAATGTATTCATACTTATATCCTTTCTATATCAATTACATTTGGGATCTTCTGAATTTGTTTTTTTAGGCGTGCTAATTGACGTGTATCCCTTGTCTCTAAAATGAGGATACAAGAGCCCATTCCTTCTTCTGAACGCATATCAATACTTTTAATGTTCATACTCATTGCCGCAATACTTTCCGTAATATCTCGGAGAATATTTTTTCTATCTTCAGTAATAATTTTCATTCGAACAATAAAGGATGTTTTGGCTGCCACTTCCCATTCTACATTGATAAATCTATCTTCATTCTGTAGAGATGGTAAATTATTACACGTATTTCGATGGATGGTTACTCCCCGACCTCGAGTGATATAACCCAAAATGGCATCCCCCGGGATTGGGCTACAACATTTTGCAAAGACAATAAGCGTATTTGAGACACCATCAACCTTTACCCCTTTTGCAACACCCCGTGCACGATTGATAAACCGTTCAGTTAAAGAGGGGGAATCGAGTGCAGTTGGCTCACCATCCGACACATTTGGCTCGTACTTTTCTACTAACTCACGAACCGTAATTTGACCACTGGCAACCTCTGAATAAAGTTTATCTTCATTATTCAAACCCATGGTTTGGGGACGTGCTTTTAACTCATCTAAGATATATAATTTCTTTAACCGTCGAAGCGTTTTTTCAACAATCTCTTTCCCCAGCTGAATACTCTGTTCAAACTGTTCTTTTTTCACCCATCGTTTTATATGAGATTTAGCTTTACTACTTTGTACAAATTTTAGCCAGGCATAGCTGGGTGTTTGTGATTCTGAAGTTATAACTTCAATTGCATCCCCATTTTGCAACGGAGTATTTAACGGCACAATTTTACTATTTATTTTTGCACCAATACAATGGAGGCCTACTTGAGTATGCACACTAAATGCAAAATCTACAGGCGTTGATTCTGCCGGAAGTTGAACCACATCTCCTTGCGGAGTAAACACAAAAATTTCATTCTGGAATAAGTCAACTTTAAGGAGTTTTAAAAATTCATCAGGATTACTATCTTCAGTTTGTAGAATTTCAACCAATTCCCTCAACCATGAAATGTGCTTATCAATTTCTTTTACTGCAGTGGCCTCATTCCCAGATTCTTTATAAATCCAATGGGCGGCAACCCCCACTTCAGCCAACCGATCCATTTCTTTGGTTCTGATTTGGACCTCAACCATTTTCCCATGCTTACCAAAAACAGTGGTATGTATAGATTGATATCCATTACTTTTAGGTGTGGCTACATAATCTTTAAATCGTTCTTGAAGGGGCGTATAAAGTTGATGTACACTTCCTAATACCGCATAACATTCAGAAATTTTATCTACAATTATTCGAATAGCAAAAAGATCAAAGAGTTCTTCAAACTTTTTGTTTCGACGTTTCATTTTACCATAGATTGAATAGAAATGTTTTGCCCGACCAAAAACTTCAGCTTCAATTTGATAATTTTTTAACTCTTCAATTACTGGTGCTGAAAACTCTTTAATATATGATTCACGCTGTTTCTTTGTGGCTTTAATATTTTTTTCAAGTTTGTGAAATTCATCAGGGTCCAATACTTGGAGGATGAGGTCTTCTAATTCCATCTTCAATTTATTCATGCCTAATCGATGAGCAAGGGGGGCATATACATCACGGGTTTCAATGGCAATGCGTCTTTGCTTGATTAACGGAAGGTGATTGATTGTTGACATATTATGAAGACGATCTGCAAATTTAATAATTATTACACGAAGATCTTTGGCTACAGAAAGAAACATCTTCATAAAGTTTTCAGCTTGCTTTTCTTGACGGCTGTGAAATTTAATCCCAGAAAGTTTTGAAACACCTTCAACTAAGGATGCTATATCTTCATTAAATTCACTTACGATAAGTTCACGCGTAACATCTGTATCTTCTATGGTATCATGTAATAGGCCTGCAATAATGGTATCAACATCCATATTCCATTCTGCTAGAATTGCACCCACTGAAGCACAATGGGTAAAATAGGGTTCTCCTGAACGCCGCTTCTGTTCCTTATGAGCTTCACTTCCGAATTGGTAGGCCTTCCAAAGAAGGTTGAATGTTGTGGAATCTTCTTCTGTGTTTAAATGTAGATTATCTATAATCTGGTTGAATCCTTTTGGGTATCCGTTAGAAGATTTTCCAACGAAATTCTTGAGTGCATTCAGAACCATAATTTATAGAGGCACTTCTACTCCGGGATAATCGGAATGAATTTTATCTTCATTTTCAAAACGAGCATATTTATCAATAAAGGTAACATTAACGGTGCCAGTTGGACCATTACGATGTTTTGAAATAATAATTTCACCACGGCCATAATCTTCTTCATCTTTAGAATAAACATGTTTACGATAGACAAACATTATCACATCTGCATCTTGCTCGATGGCACCACTTTCACGAAGATCAGACATGATGGGGCGATGATCCGTTCGAGATTCAACGGCTCGAGATAGCTGAGAAAGTACCACAATGGGCACATTTAATTCTTTTGCTAATGCTTTTAGGGAACGTGAGATGTAAGAAATTTCCTGTTGGCGACTCTCGCTTTTGCTTCCTGCATTTAATAATTGGAGGTAATCCACGTAAAAAATATCGATATTTTTTTCTACTTTTAACTGACGTGCTTTCGCCCGCAGTTCCATAATATTGAGTCCAGCGGAATCATCAATATAAATATGAGCTTCAGATAAAGCATTCGCCGCTTGAGATAACTTTCTCCACTCACTTTTAGGTAATCTTCCAGTCCGTACTAAATGGCTATCAATCCGTGCTTCAGCAGTAATTAACCGTTCCGCAAGTTGTTGATTTGACATTTCTAAACTAAATACTCCAACTTTATGTCCATAATCAACGGCCGCATTTCTAGCCAGAGATAATGCCAATGCTGTTTTTCCCATAGAAGGTCGCCCAGCTAAAATTATTAAATCAGAATTTTGGAATCCAGAAAGACGGTCATCCAAATCAAAAAATCCACTGGGAACACCCGTTAGTACACCTTGCTTTCGATTTCCCCAATTATCTAACACATCATGTAAAAGTGGTTCAACAGATGTAAAACTACCTCTATCTGCATGTTCAGATAATTTGAATAAAACCTGTTCAGCATTGTCTAAAATTTCTGTTGCTTCATCTCCACCTTCGTAAGCAGTGGTACTCATTTCTATTGCTGCAGAAATAATGGTACGGAGTATTGCTTTATCCTTTACAATTCGGGCATAATATTCAACATTTGCTGCCGATGGAGCTTCTGAAGATAATCCCGTAATGTAATAGGCGCCACCCACAGCATCCAACTGACTGGATTTTTTCAACTCCTCTAACATACTAATATTATCAATAGTATTATTATCCTCAAAGAGCTTCATCATATGAGTATAAATGGTGGCATGGGCAGGTTTATAAAAACTTTGTTCAGTTAGATGGTGCATGGCTTTGGGAACCGCCTCAACATCAATAAGCATACATCCCAACACGGCCTGTTCTGCTTCTACAGAATGGGGGGGTAAGCGGAGTTGATTTTCTTTTTTTTCTGCCATAATCTAATTTAAATAATTGTCTCTAATTTTTTTAAAATCTTCCCATGTGGGTTGTTTTAATGTTGGATTTTTCAAGATGGCTTCTGGGTGATAAGTTACCAATAAATCAATGCCTTCAAAGTCATGAACTTTTCTATTTAACGCTGAAATTGACTCATCTATATTAAGTAGTTTATTACCCGCATTTTCACCCAATGCTACAATTAACTCTGGATTAATAATTTGCAACTGTTGTTTAAAGTGAGATTCACAGATTTTAATTTCTGACGATTTATCGTTACTATTCTTTGAAGGTAAATATTTTAGAATATTTGAAATATATACATCCTCGCGAGATAGTTTGATAGCGGATAAAATTTTATCAAACAACTGCCCCGATTCACCGGTTAAAGAATTACTTTTTTCATCATCCAAAGTGCCTTTTGACTCCGCAATAAATACAATTTTCGAGTTGGCATTTCCCACCCCAAAATTGAAGTCAGACGGGGATTCACCCAATGAACAATTTTCACATTCCTTAATAAGATGATAAAAGGCGGTAAGTTCACTACCGCCTTTTATTGTACTGATTTTATTTTTAACTGAATCTATGGATGATAAATATAAATTTTCACCATAGATATCTTGATATTGGTCTACATAACGATTCCGTAAGACAGAATCATTTTTCATCAGACTCAGCATCGCTATGACGCCATTCTAACTCACCATTTAATAATTCAGTTAATGACTCAACCATTGGCTTTTCTAAAACTTCCAAGTCTTCTTCAATCACTTCAATATCTTCTGTATCTTCAATATTCTCTAGCGCTTCAAGATCTAACTTACGTGAATCAATAATTTGTCGAGCTCTTCTTGCAGAAATGATTACATCCGTATATACATCTTCACTTTGCTTGAAAAGTTCACTCATTGAAATTGCTTTAATTTTCATTAAATATTCTCCTTTATGGCATTTTCTACAGCTACTATTGCTTCTTTTAAATCATCATTTACAAAACTACTATCAAAACGGTCAATAAATTCCATTTCCTTTTCAAACCGTTTTAATCTATTTTTAATTTGAGTGGTTTGCTCATTACCTCTTTTTAATAATCTCTCTTCCAAAACTAATTTCTTTTCAGGGATGTCAAAACCCGGAGGTTCAATAAAAATTGAGAATGTATTTTCAGGATATTCTTCCATGATACTAAAACCACCTTTTACATCAATGTCTAATATCATGATTTCATTTTCATCAATAACATCTTCTAGTTGACCAGCAAGCGTACCATACTTATTCCCATGGACCCATTCCCATTCTAAAAAATCACCAAATTTTGCCATATGGTCAAATTTTTGGTTGCTCATAAAAATATAATCTTTGCCATCTACTTCATTCTCTCTTGGTGGTCGCGTAGTGGCAGAAATTGAAAACTTCCAATTTTTATTTCGCCTTAACAATTCTTTGCAGATTGTAGTCTTTCCTGTGCCAGAAGGTGCAGAAAGCACTATTAAATTTTTACTCATAGTATATTTTGTACCTGTTCTCTCATTTTTTCTAATTCATCTTTGACAGAAACGACAAGATGGCTTACTTCAATTTGATCTGTTTTTGAACCGATAGTATTTACCTCTCGACCCATTTCTTGAAGCATAAAATTCATTTTTCGTCCTGCATATTCTATATCATCAAAATAGGTATTATAAAGCTGTATATGACTTCCCAGTCTAACAATTTCTTCTGAAATATCTTTTTTCTCAGCAATAATGGCAACTTCTTGAAGCAACCGTTGTTCATCTAAAGATACATCTTCAATAAGCTCTGTAATACGCTGCTTATATCTTTTGAAATCCTCACCCCTATGTTCTGATGATTTTAATTCAATTTGTGAAACATAAGTTTCAACATTTTTCAATCTTGTTTCCAAATCTTTTTTTAAATTATTTCCTTCTGCATTTCTAATTTTATCAAGTTGCGCTATGGCATCCTTAACAGCATTAAAAAATGTTTCTTTCAATTCTTCAGTAAAATCATCTTTTTCATCAGGACTATAAATTTCTTGCAATTTCATCAGTTGATCTACAGTCACAGAAATATCTGTATTTAGTTCAGTTTGAATTACTTCTGCAACTTTAACATACTCACGAATTTTATCCATGTTCAGTGTCAATCCTGACTTAGCACTCTCATGATAATCGATAGAACACATAAGTGTTACACGTCCCCGAACACAATTTTTCTTTATCAGCTTTGATAACTCATCGTCAAAAGCATTTAATGCTCTTGGTGTCTTGGGAAAAAAATCCAAATATCGACTATTCACAGACTTAATCTCTACTGAGATGTCCATATTGTTGGAGGCACAAATTGCCTTACCATAGCCTGTCATACTTTTTATCATTAATTTATCTCTAATTCTGGGGGTGAAATTTAACTTTTATTAAACCATTTTTCAAACGTCAATAGTAAGAATTATTTTAGGTATAATTCAAGAGAAATTAAGGACTTAGTCTTTTTGATGCAGATAAAACTTTTTCTACAAGTAGTTTGACTGTGAATTGCTGTGTGGGTTTGAATGGATGTAAACTATCAGAAGGTAAGACGGCAATATCTAATTCAATAAAATTTAATTTTACGCCTGCTCCCAAAGTGAATCCATCATTACCCGCATAACCTCCTCTTAAATTTAAATTTTCATGGATATTAAAACTTACTCCAATATTGCTATTAAATTCACTACTATTTAATATTCCATCCAAAAAAATAGTAGTATTTTTAAATTTTGAATTCACAATTAATTCTAAAAAAGGTTGATATACTTCTTTACGATTAGTACTCCACCTTTTACTGGATATGGCATCATGAATAAATAATAAAAATTGGGTATTCTTATAGTGCATTTTTTTACTAATTGAAAATCCTGCTGAATATGCAGATTCTTCGTACAATGATGTAAACGAAAAGGTGGGCCAAATTTCTAATTTTGAAGTACTTATTTGGACTGGATATGTAAAGCTAATTGAACGATAGCTAAATGACGTAATTCGAGTGTAATCGATCTCATCTGAACTTGGCATCCCATCACCATTATCGCTCCACGCATCTATAGTATTATCTAAATTGGAGACTCCAAAATAAGATAAATAATAGGACTTATTTTCTGTATCGAACACTATTGAGTTTTCTTCAAGAATATTATCTTTTGAGACTGAATATGAAAATTGAACCGATGATTGCTCACTATTTTCAAAGGAGTTGATACCACCTAATGCACTTGATTTAGCATCGAATGGTCTAACTAATACTGGTGAGGGGTTTTGAATCCAAGCTGAGAAGCCAACACTCAATAAGAGCATATATTGAATTAATTTATACACCATGCTTCTTTTTCAGCTCATCCAATTTTGCCAATGCATCCAGTGGAGTCATGGCATTAATATCAAGTTCATTCAACTCAATTTGAAGTTTATCATTATTGTTTGTAAAAATATCAATTTGCTCAATAATTGGCATGGATTCTGATGCTTCCAATTCAGAACGTTCACTGGAAGATAATGTTTTAAGTAAGTCATGGGCGCGTACCACTACAGATTTGGGGAGCCCTGCCATTTCCGCTACATGTACACCATAGGAACGGTCGGCTCCACCCTCAATTATTTTTCGTAGAAAAATAATTCTATCACCAAATTCTTTAACCGCCACATTCAAATTAAACGCTCGAGGTAAATCAGTGGCTAATTCCACGAGTTCATGATAATGTGTGGCAAAAAGCGTCTTAGCTTGAACATTTTTTTCATGATGCAAATATTCAGTAACTGCCCACGCAATCGATAGTCCATCATATGTTGAGGTACCTCGACCAATTTCATCTAAAATTATTAAACTCTTTGGGGTAGCATTATTTAAAATATTTGCCGTCTCGTTCATTTCAACCAAAAATGTTGATTCGCCGCCAGCAAGATTATCGCTGGCTCCCACTCGTGTAAACAATTTGTCAATGACTCCTATTGTAGCCTTTGAAGCAGGTACAAATGAGCCTACTTGTGCCATGAGTACGATAAGACCTGTTTGACGAAGGTAGGTACTTTTCCCAGCCATATTTGGACCTGTAATTATCGCGATTTGCTTCTTGCTACAATTAAGAATGATGTCATTGGGGATAAAATCTTCTCCCGTAGGCAATAACGTTTCAACCACTGGATGACGAGCATTTTCTAAAATCAACTTTGATGAGCCTAATATAGTAGGACAAATATAATTATTTTCTTTTGCTAAATATGCCAATGATGAGGCAATATCAATTTTTGAAATAACCAATGCATTAAATTGAATATCTCGAGCGGATGCAAGTATATCGATGCAAAGATTCTCAAAAATTTCACTTTCAATTTCTACAATTTTTTCACTGGCAGATAGTATTTTATCTTCATACTCTTTTAACTCTGATGTGAAAAAACGCTCTGCGTTTGTTAAAGTTTGTTTGCGGATATAATGCTCTGGCACTTTATCGATATGAACTTTTGTAACTTCAATATAGTAACCAAATACCCTATTATATCCAACTTTTAAACTGGGAATTCCCGTACTATTTTGTTCATCAATTTGCATTTTTACCAACCATTCATTTGCATTGGTTGATAATTGTCTTAACTCGTCTAATTCAGATGAATATCCATCATTAATTACGCCACCTTTTTGTAGGCTAATAGGTGCTTCTTCTTTTAAAATTTCATTAATTTTATCAACAATTATTGACGTATTTATTGAGGATATAATTAGTTTATTTAAATGGGAAACATCTTTTTTTAATATTTGTTTTAATTCAGGTATTTTTGATAGTGAAGCTCCCAAATTGACTACATCCCGAGGTGTTGCCTTTAAGGTAGATAATCGAGCTAAAATACGGTCAATATCTGACACTTCTCTCAATAAGTCCCTGACAGACTCTAATAGGTCTGGACTATCATAAAACTCTTGAACGCGATTCAAGCGTGTTTTAATTTTCTTTACATCAGTGAGTGGTCTGCGAAGCCATGATTTCAACAAACGACTACCAGATGGAGTTGCAGTTTTGTCCATTACACCAATAAGTGAACCATGAATCCCTTGTGTAGCCAATGATGAGAATACTTCTAAATTTCTTACGGTAAACGGATCTAAGCCCATTGCACTTTCATCCTGAATGAATGAAATGGATGTAATATGTTTTATCCGATTTTGAAAATTTTGCCCCACATAATTAAGCGCGGCTCCTGCGGCACAAATCCCTGCATTTAATGCTTCAATCCCAAACCCTTTGAGAGAATTTGTTTTAAAATGATCCGTTAGAATATCATATCCAGTATCTTTATCTACAACCCAATCCGGAAATGTTGATAAGAAAATTTGACTGTCCTTTAGTCGGCTTTTGCAAAGATTCTCTTGGCCCTCAGAAACCAATATTTCTTTCACATGAAATTGTTGAATTACATTTTTGAACCCTGATATTGGCCATTCACCACAAAGGAATTCACCTGTAGAATGATCTAAAATTGATATTCCCACAATTTCTTTTTGGAAGACAATGGCAGCTAAATAATTATTTTCTCGACCATCTAAGTACTTTTCAGATAGTGCAGTCCCTGGAGATAGAACCTCCACTACTTCACGCTTAACAATCCCTATTGCCTTCTTTGGATCTTCAACCTGTTCGCAAATGGCAACTCGATGACCCGCTTTCAGAAGTTTATGCAAATGCTGTTCTAAAGAATGATATGGAAACCCAGCTAAGGGAATTGTTGAGGCCGCGCCATTGGAACGCTTCGTTAAGGTAATACTTAAAATTTCAGAGGTCAGTACAGCATCCTCATCAAAGGTTTCATAAAAATCACCCATTCTAAATAACATAATCGAATCAGGGTGCAATTTCTTTGCCTCCCAAAACTGCTTCATTACAGGCGTTGGACCTTTACTTTTTACCACAGCTATACCAATTTCCGACTATTACCATCACGGTAAGTAATTTTTTGCTTATCAAAATATTCTAAAAGGGGCACTGCATATTTTCGACTGGTGTCGGCTAAGTCTTTAAATTGTGACACTGAAAGTTCTGAATCATTATCAAAAAATTTAACCACTCTTTCTCGTAAAGAAAAAAAATTGGTGCGCGTAAACATAAGACTCTCATCTAATCTCAATACATCTCCACGTTGTTCTGCAATATTCAAAAGGAGCAAAACCTTTTCCTTATCGGCTCCCAATTTATTTGCCAATTCATCATATCGTGAAGACGTAAATCCCTCACCATTCAATATAGTGATCAAACTTTGAAGTAATTTATTTTCAATATCTGATAATTCAATCGAAAATTCATACATGGCCCATTTGTCATTAATATTTTTTATTTTATTCTCTTCAGCTAACTTAAGTAAAAGATAATCACAAAAATAGTCATCTGCTTTTAAAAACTGTCTTACTTCTTCTTTTTGAGCACCCGATTTATATGGATTTTTTTTATGATAATTTCCTAAGAAACTTACTAAACTATTGGTCAAAGTAATAATTTGATCCGTTGTTACTAACCATGTTGAAGTCTTATGCTTTATCCACCATAATCTACTATCTTCAGAGACGATACTTTCAATTTTTTCAGCAGAAAGTCCTAACCTTAAACCTAATTCTGATTTTGTGATGGGTTTTCCAGCTAGACTTTCAATTCGGTAGCGAAATTTTTCATCATCATTGAGATTATACAAATGTGTTATTTTTTCCTTATTCTCTTTCCATTTTCCAAATAACTCAGTCTCAATAACTTCACCTCCACCAATCGTAACTACGGGCGAATATAATCGGATAATAAATTTATCGCCTAATGCAGAAACCAAGGGAGTTTCAAGTTTGAAAATTACGGAGCCATCATCACCCGGTTCTATAGATTTTCTATCAGGCAATGCCACACGTGCCATTACTTCTTGGGTGCCCAAATGGATTCTTACGCGTTGATTCTGAGTGATTGGATGTTTAGACGAGCTGAGTAAACTCACTTTTGTACCTAATGTAGAATGGTTTTGAAAATGATTTGGAGTGGTAATTTGGCAACCTCTCGCTAATTCATCCGCTTCAATACCCTGTAAATTAATGGCGGCTCGAGCCCCAAGCTGAACAGAATCAACTGAACAATCATGGGATTGAATCCCCCTAATTTTGGCTTTTTTCTGCCCCGGCAGTATTTCTATGCTATCTCCAATTTTAGCTTCACCAGATGAAACCGTTCCAGTAACTACCGTACCAAAACCCTTAATTGTAAATACGCGATCTACGGGGAGGCGAAAAATTCCGCGGGATATTTTTTTGGGTACACTTTCAGCCATTTGAATTAATTCACTTTTTAGGGCATCAATTCCAATATTGTTTAATGCTGAAACTTTATGAATAGGCGCCCCTTCTAAGAAGGAACCCTCTACCAATTCCTGAATATCTAACTCAACTAACTCAAGCCAGTCTGCATCTGCTAAATCGACTTTGTTGATAGCAATAGCACCGATTTTAATATCTAATAATTTGAGGATTTCAAAATGCTCTCGGGTTTGTGGCATGACCCCATCGTCTGCAGCAACCACTAATAATGCCGCATCAATTCCACTCACTCCAGCCATCATGTTTTTTACAAATTTTTCATGCCCCGGAACATCAATGAGTGTGATTGCTTCTGTGAGAAAAGCGAAGCCAATATCGATGGTCATTCCACGCTTTACTTCTTCTTCATGGCGCTCAGTACTTATACCCGTGATAGCTTTTACCAATGTGGTTTTACCATGATCAATATGCCCTGAAAGGCCAATGACTATTTGCCTCACCGAAGTACCTCATTGAATGTTTCAATGCAAACTTGAGTTAAATCAGAAGGGATTGCTTTTAAATCAATTCTAAATTCATTAGCATGGATATATCCTAAAATGGGGAGAGATGACATTCTAAATAATGCAGATAATTCCGCTGGTTTTAATGAGGATGATGAAAAGGTAATCGCCATACTGGGAATTTTTTCTGTTGGCAATGAGCCACTTCCCGCCTCAACTTTAGATTCAACTAATTTAATTTGATGTTTTTCAATATGAGATTTTTCTACTTTTGCTAAAATAGATTTTCCCATTTTTACTAAATCAGATCTATCTCTACTAAGTAACTGCACCGCCAAATTATTCGTAGTTATATCTTTTGGCGATGAATATGTTCTCAACACTTTTTCTAATATTGCAAATGTCAGCTTATCACATCTAAGAGCACGGTATAATCCGTTTTGATGCATTTTCTTTAAGAGGCTTTTCTTTCCACAAATTATTCCAGCTTGCGGACCACCCAATAATTTATCTCCACTAAAACATACGGCATGTACACCTGCCTTTAAATAGGATGAAACTGTTGCTCTTGATGGCATATCAGAATTAGAAAAGTCTGCAATGGCCCCACTACCCAAATCTACTAGAAGAGGAACTCGCTTTCGCTTTGCTAGTGCAGATAGTTCTGTTAATTCAACATCTTTTGTGAAACCAATAACCTTATAATTACTAGTATGTGCCACCAGTATTGCACCCGTATTTTTGTTGATGGCCGATTCATAGTCCTTTAGATGTGTTTTGTTGGTCGCACCTACCTCAACCATGTTACAAGCTGATTTTTCTATTACATCAGGGATTCTAAATGAACCACCGATTTCAATTTGCTGGCCACGACTAATAATTACATCTTTTCCCTCAGCAACTGAATTCAACATGAGTAAAACCGCTGCAGCATTATTATTTACAATCAATGAAGATTCAGATGACGTGAGTGAATTAATCAGGGTTTCAACATGATGATTACGCTCTCCACGTTTTCCAGAATTTACTTGTAATTCAATATTTGTATAAGGGTATATCGATTCTATGGCTTGCTGTAAAACTTCCTTTGAAATTGGTGCACGGCCAAGACCAGTGTGTAGAACAATTCCAGTTCCATTTATTACTGGCTTTAAGTTTGGCTGACAAAGTTGAGTTAATTCTGTTTCAGCGGCAACATATACGGAATTTTGTATATCTATTAATTTTTCTCCAGAAAGGATGTGTTCTCTCTGTAATTGAATAATGGATCGAATCGTTTTAATTATTAATTTGTGAGGAGCTCCTTTAAGTTTTCCTTCAAACCGTTGGAGTACGTCATCTACAGATGGTAATTGTTGCAATGCCTCCTGCATGCCTTTAGATTGATTCATTTTCTATTTCCCAACATTTTGTCTCTCCGTCACGGATTGTTGTATTACTTCAACCAGTTTGTCTAAAATCACTTCAGATTTATAGCCATTTAAAATAGTCAAAACAAATATTCCAAATTCGGCTTCAGGAATGATGTCTTCAAAATCATCAAAGATGGATGTCTGATCTAAAAAATCATCTATATCTTTTCCTTTAGATAATTCAGTTTGAACTTTAGATTGGATATCTAAAATGTAAGCCTTGATCTCACCCTGATTCATATGTGAAATTTGTTTTTCCATTACCCTAAAACAGCCGCTTCATCTACTTCATCCATTTGATTTTCAGGAAGATATTTTTCTGCATATTTTTTATAAACACCCTCTTTTACAAAAATCTCAAATAACTCTTCATCAATATGGTAATCATTTTTCATAAATCCTAATATTCTCATGGCATGAGATAGCTTTTTACCATCTTTATATGGTCGATCAGAAGCAGTCAATGCTTCATATATATCTGCAATGGCCATCATTTTTGCTTGAACCGACATTTGGTCGCCAGTCAATCCTTTAGGGTAACCTTTACCGTCTAAGGTTTCGTGATGTCCACCGGCAAATTCAGGTACATTTCGTAAATTTTTAGGATAGGGTAATTTTTCCAACATATCGATGGTAATAACAATATGATCATTAATGATTTCACGTTCTTCTGGCAATAATGTACCCTTTGCAATGGTCAAGTTTCTTACTTCTAACTCAGATAAGAAGGGTTTAGTTTCACCTTTATAATTCCATTCATACTCACCTATTTGACGGATGCGATTTTGATCTTCTTCTTGCATGAACTCACCACCTACATTGGATTTTTCAACAAAGGCTAATTCATCACTAAATTGAGCCAATTGAAGATTAAGTTTTGCTTCTGCATCTTTTACACCTTCTTCATTCCCTGATTCAAGGAGTTCAATCTTGGTATTTAAAAACTCAATTTCTGCATCTCTTTTTAATATTTCAAAGCGAGTTTGAACATTTTCTATACGATCATAAATTGTTTCAAGTTTTGTTGCTTTATCAACTACGTGTACAGGAGTTGCGACCTTTCCACAATCATGTAACCACGCTGCAATATAGAGTTCATACCGCTCATCCTCAGTCATGACAAAATCTTTGTAAGAGCCTTCAGTCATACCCTCAACCGCTTCAGCCAACATCATGGTTATTTCAGGAACACGTTCACAATGTCCACCCGTATATTCAGATTTTCTATCAATCGCCGTTGCAATAAGCTGGATAAATGATTCAAATAGGGTTTTTAATTCTTTAACCAAACGTTTGTTTGTCAGTGCCACAGCTCCCTGTGATGCAAGAGACTCAACCTGTTCCTGCATATCATCCGAAAATGCTACCACCTTACCACTTTGTTTATCTGTAGCATTAATTAACTGCATCACACCAACAATGTCATTTTCATGGTTTTTAAGAGGGACAGAAAGAACAGATGTAGTTCTATAACCAGTATTTTTATCAAATGTTTTTGCGCCAGTAAAATCAAAGCCCTTCTCTTTATAAGCATCTTTAACATTGACTGTTTTTCCAGTATTTGCTGAATATGTCACTATAGTAGAATGATTTGGGTTACCTTCTTCATCAGAAAGCTGCATAGGAGGAATAGAAATTTCAACACCAGATGTCCCTCCTTGAGAAAAATTCATGGAATCAGTTCGCATTATCTCAAACTTCATGGTCTTAGCATCATCACTAATCATATAGAGAGTTCTGCCATCAGCATTAGTTATATTTTTAGCTTCTTCCATAATAAGTTCAAAAATAACATTAGTGTCATCTTCCTTAGATAACGAAAGCCCTATTTCATTTAGTTTCTTGATTCTTTCTTCTAAAAATTTAATTTTTTCTTTATAATCCATTGGGTTTTCCCTTTGCGTTATCTAATTATTCTGACGGAAGATGGTTAAGTTAGGACTTCTTCACATTCTTTTTCAACAACCAGGCGAAAATAGTTGCAGGAATTAAAATTAAGGCCATCGCCATAAAAATCATATTTGTCTGTAGATAGTCACCTATATATCCACATATAATACCTGAAAATGATCCCACTCCAAAACTGAGTGCAAAAGAGATTCCGTAAATTAATCCTCTCCCTTGAACCGGACTAACATCTGCAATCAAACTATTACTAATGGGTTGAAACATAAAATTTACGGCGCCCATCATACAGGCAAAAAATATCAATGGAGTTCCCCATGAAAATGTCATGATAATCAAAAATGGAATATTTAGCCCCACCACCCAAACCAATAATGACTTACGCGGATATCGATTACCAATTCTTCCACCAAACAGTTGGCCTATTATTCCTAACAGTAATACCAATCCAGTAAGCAATCCTCCTTCAGTTACGGGATTAAATCCTAATTCTACTCGCTCAGAAAAATAGTATGGAAGAAAATTGAAAACTCCATGATGTGCGATTCCCCAAATTGCTGACACGGTAAATAAAATAATATGCGAATGAGAAAGGTTTACTTTTAAGGATGGCCATTGTGGGTTTTCATTCTTTTCTTCAAAATAAAATAATGTCATTATGAGGCCAAAAAATGAGATGAATGCGATAACCAAATATGCAAATCTCCACGTAAAACTATTGCTTACCCATGCGGCAAAGAGTGGACCCGTGGCCAAACCGAGACTTCCAAAGACACCATGATAAGCCATGTACCGACTCACATCTTTTGCGTGGCTAATAATTTTCAATCCCGCAGGATGATATAGGCCTGCAACTAATCCCAGTGATGCCATGCCAATTACAAAAGATAGATAGGATGTAGAATTATATAGCCATATACATGATAATGATAATCCAATGAAGTATATAATCAAAATACGTTTGGAGCTAAATCTGTCAACCAAAATTCCTGACGGTAACCCCCCCAGCCCCATAAATAAAAATTGAGTGGTCACCAATGTCCCTAATTTCACCAATGAAATTTCATACTCACTTTCTAATAAAATGAGAATTGCTGGCAAAATCATGGTTACACAATGGACCAAGAAATGACCCAATCCAGTTAGTAAAATGATATGTTTTTCTGTACTTTTATTCATGTAAAAAAAAAGCTCCCAGCGTAAAACTGAGAGCTTTCATTAAAATGGAAAATCCAATTAGCTACGCTCTTTGATTCGCGCAGCTTTTCCTTTAAGATTTCTTAAGTAATACAATTTCGCTCGACGAACCTTACCCTTTTTGAGTACCTTAATAGTCTCAAGGTTAGGTGAATGAATTGGGAAAATTCTTTCTACACCAACACCATTCGAAATTTTTCTAACTGTGAATGTTTTATTGATACCCCCACCGGCTGAAATTGCGATGACCACACCTTCAAATGTTTGCACACGAGAACGAGTACCTTCAATAACTTTTACACCAACAGAAACGGTATCGCCCGATTGAAATGCAGGTAAGTCGGTTTTTAAATCATTTTGTGTAGCTTGTAATACTTTATCCATTTTTTACTCCGTCTTTCCCTTTTGAGGATATATATTTTTTCCAAAGATCTGGTCGTCTTTCACGAGTTTTATTTTCTCGTTGATCATTAACCCATTCATCGATTTTCTGATGATGACCAGACAATAAAATTTTTGGCGTTTCCATGCCGTTATAAACTTCAGGTCGTGTATAATGCGGCCCATCTAACAAAGGATGTGAAAATGAATCTGTATCTGCAGATTCTTTATTATTTAACACCCCTGGAATCAATCGAATCACTGAATCTAAAATTACGGCTGAGGCTAACTCACCTCCAGTAAGAACATAGTCTCCGATTGAAATTTCATCTGTAACTATATTCTCTCTAATTCGCTGATCAATACCCTTATAATGACCATTAATGAATACTAGTTGGTCGGTTACAGAGAGTTCTTGAGCGAGGGGTTGTGTCAAAACTTTTCCATCAGGCGTGGGATAAATAACCCGAAGTGATTTTTTATCATCTAATGATTTTTTCACTTCTTCAAACGCCCTAAAAACGGGTTCCGGTTTCATCACCATTCCTGAACCACCCCCAAAAGGATAATCATCAATTCGACAATGGGGTTCATCCGCATAGTCAAATAAATTGTGAATGTTATAATTCACATATCCTTTAGATTGGCCTCGTCCTAAAATACTTTCGCTAACAATAGAATCAACCATTTTAGGAAAAGGTGTCAAGAAATGTATCTTCATGAATTATCAATCAGTCCATCAATTAGATTGATAGTTACTTGTTTTTTTTCAAAGTCAAAAAGCGTCACAAAATCATCCACCATTGGAATCAAATGTTCTTTATCCCCATCTAAAATCATGAGGATGTCATTGGCAGGGTTTTCCATAATATCTGAAACTTTACCTACCTTTTTGCCAGCTTGATCAATAACATTGAATCCAATTAAATCTACAAGATAAAATTCTTCATCAACGGTCTCAGGAAATTCATCTCTACATACTGACAATGTAAAATCTCTGAGTAATTCTGCGCTATTCCTGTCATTTACATTTTTAAACTTAAGTCTTGATTTATCCGACTGTAAATTCAATTTTTCAATAACATAGATAATTGGGTCATTCCCCTCTGATTTAACCCAAACAGATTGACCCATTTTCAGGGTTTCAGAATCACAATTATATAGCCTAACTTTCACTTCCCCTCGAATACCATGGGGCTTAATAATTTTCCCCAGTGGTACTAAATCAGCAGGAATGTGATTATTCAATTATTTCAAGAAGCGATCTTTTTCCGCCTGCTTTTGCAGTGGCAGCCGAAAGTAATGTACGAATTGCACTTATATTTTTGCCTTGTTTACCAATCACCATTCCAACTTCACCTTCGGCAACATGCAATTCATAAATATTAGTATTCTCTGTTTCAGCAATGTCAATTTTTACTTTATCAGGTGAATCAACTATAGTTTTGATTATAGTCTCTAACATCTCTTTCATAGAATACTCCAACTATCGATTCAAAGGAATCTAATTATTCCTTTGTCTTTTCTTCTTCAACTTTTTCAGGAGTAGCTTCTTCAGCAACCACTTCTTCAGCTACAGGAACTTCCGTTTCTAGTGCTTCTTCAGCCGGTGCTTCAGTAACTTCTGCAACAGCCTCTTCTACTGGTGCTTCAGTTTCAGACGTAGCTTCCACTA
>TARA_B110000438_G_scaffold107439_1_pt1 | contig 21676 bp, 24 predicted proteins | sample TARA_B110000438 | Tara Oceans TARA_B110000438 (sample SAMEA4398413) | marine metagenome | biome: Polar Biome; feature: [MES] marine water layer (ENVO:01000295) within the mesopelagic zone...; material: water (ENVO:00002006), including particulate matter (ENVO:01000060) such... | reverse complement strand
TTGGCCATAAAAACTTTGTGGCTCTCCACGAAGATCTACGACACGACGATAAGGATTCCAATATTTATAAAATTCTACACGTGGTTCTTGTCTATACGTAGTCAGCGTATCTAAATCTATTCCATTAAGAAATGAGACATTATAAATAAGTATAATTAACCAGTGATAACGTCTCAGGCCATACCCCAACTCATTAACACAATCATAGTAAAAAACAATGAAAACCCGATCCAGGTCCCTGCTTGAAATCTTTTATTATAATCAATAACATCTTCATCTAGAGTTTGATAATTCAAAGCAATTGTCTCATGCTTCCCCTCATCAATAAAAACATCTAAACGGCCCATGACAAGAATATCATTTAACAGCTTCTCTTTTGATGTTAATGCATTTGAATCTTCTGTGTAGTCATTCGAAAAATATCCAACCTTATGCCAACCTGGTAATACATCTATCCTGTTTTTTAAAGGCGAATAACCAACCAATTGATTGTCAACATAAATAGGGAGACCTTTCGTATCACAAATAATTTCTAATGTTGTTCGTTCTCTAGCATCTTTCCAAGAAGATGGATGATTGATTTTTTGGGCATCTTTTAGATCAGGGAAAACAAATGATGGGTTAACCTCTTTAGCTTGAATAAACTCAGAATATGTAATTACAAGGCTTACTTTTTGACCTTGATCGCTGATCATAACATCAAAAGAACCAATTTTTCGACTGATCTGAAAAGATAATTGCAATGAATTTTGAGACCATGATTGTTGTAGGTCTTCAAGTGGATAATGTATCATACTATCAAAGAACCCTGATTCAGGTCTTATAATATTATAAAAATTTAGTATGAACCAATTATCTTGCTCGATCCAGCTTGAGACATCTGCCCTTTCAATATAGCTTGAAAGCAAGAACTCTATCTTTAATCCCGTATCTGTAGATTCTGATTTCCCAGATAAAATCACGGGTAGGTCTTGTGCTGGCAAACTAGAAAAAATAAGAGTTCCAGTAAAAATTCCCCATAAAAGTTTTGGGGAGGGAATTGTTTTCATTTTAATCTATCGATTCCTGATCTGCAACAGCCAAATTAATCCGAATCTTTTGGGTCCTACCTTTAGGGATGTAAATATCCTGATAGTCAGGAATTTTCATAGCAAATTGTACTGGGGGTCCATTAGGGTCAACAACCCTTACTCGATGCCAGCCAGGCTTAACTGCTAATTTTTTTGGTATCGGTGTTTGACCAATTAAAGATCCATCAATAAATACATTTGCGCCTTCTAAGTTACAAGAGAGCTTAAGAAATGTTTTTCTCAGAGAAAGATCTGGAGGTAAAAGATCTATTTCACCGGCATTTGGAAGTCTTCTGATCTCGCGCTTCACTTGGGTCGTAACAGGAGGCTGGTTTAAAAGTTCTCTTGCTGTCTGACGAGCCTGATCGATGACACTCCCAAATTTATTTGTCATATCAACTCGTTTACTTTGCTTTACGGCAACTAATGGTTTCTCTCCAGATAACGCTTTCATTAATTCTCTATATGTACCTTGTCCAACAATTCCATCAACATTCGCATTGCTAAAGCCTCGATCAAGCTGAAACTGGATAATTGCATCTTCAGTTTTCGTACCAAAATCACCATCAACTCCATTATTAAAAACGCCTGTAGATCCAAGATCATATCCTAAGGCACTAAGCCCTTTCTGCAATTCTTTTACCGCAACGGGTCTTCGTATACCTGCCATTAGCATTCCATCTTCTAATATTGATGACACATCAACATCACCACTATTTAATTCTACGGGTTCAGGAAGAGGAGGTCCACTAATTTCAACTTTTAGTTTTTTAACAATCAGAGGCTTTGGATCTTCCTTTATATTGCTATCTATTGGGATATCTTGCGTGGAATACCAATCATTATACCATACAAAATATTTTTCAGGACCATATTTATCACGTGCATAAATAAATGAATCATAAAATGGAGACCCTTTTGATTCTTGCTTAGGCAGTGAAAATACACGATTGTCATTGCTAATTTCTGAAAGTTTAACTTCAGACCTTAGGCTGTCATTTAGTGATTCCCAAACTTGGACAAGAATTACCCTACTCGCATTTGAGTGAAATATCTCAAAATCTTCAATTGGGTTGCCAAATAAATATCCTAGCTGAACTGATTCATTATTTTCTGTAACCTCTATATCCATTAAAGGTGGTTCAAATTCTATATACTCTACCGATGATGGGCTTAAAGAGGCACCGTTAAGAGTCATATAGAACCAATTCTCTTGACCTGACCAACCTGCAATATTCTCTATATCCATAACGTCACTAGTTACAATACGTAATAATGTACCATTACTCTTCTTATGGGCGGTTATAAGCTGGACTTCATTTGGGAAAATATATGAAGAACTAAAAATCAATATTATCGCTAAAGCCTTGCAATGTATCTTTCTATATCTCATTTAGTTTCTCACGAAGCATAGTTATTCTATCCAACTCTTCTATTGGGTCTTCTCCTTTTGACTCTTTATCTCGCATTTCAACCCTAATAGCTCGAATCTCTTCCTTTATAGGCTCAGATTTTAAGATTTTCATACAATCATATACAATTTGTTCGGATGAAATATTTTGGTCTTCATTAAATAAGATCTTGACAATAGAATCCCGCTCATCCTTATCTTGAAAATACTCGATTATTTCTGCTGATTCCATAGCCAATTTTGAATCTAATAATAATCCTGCAAGTTTTTTTAATAGTGGAGTGGTAAAATATTCTAATGAGACTTTACCTATAGCATATTTTTTAATTTCTATATTTTTATGACTTAGTAGCTGCAATAATTCGACCTGAGCTTTATCCACTTTACTTGTAAAAACGAGTAATTTGGATATTTTATCATCTTCAAGATCACTATAAACGGGATTGATACGCAAGCTTTTCATTGTTCGAATCAATTCTTGCTCATCAACTAATAATTTTTCTGAAATTGTATGGACAATATCATTTCGGATAATACCATCCTCAATCGCTCTACACTCTCTCATTAGATCGATAATATATTGCTGACGATCAGCTCCCATGAGATTAGATGCTTGATTAAAATTAATATGAAAATCTATAAAAAGCTCGGGAGACTGAATTTTTTCTAGAATATCTTTTTTTCCTATCTGCCTAACCCAGTCGTCAGGGTCTTGACCTACTGGAGGTCTTACAACTAAGGGATCTAAACCTTGTTTTAATAAAGCCCAGCCAGCTCTTATTGTTGCCTTTCCTCCAGCATCATCTCCATCATATAAGAGGACTATCTTTTTTGTCACTCGACCAAGTGCAACCGCATGCTTTGATGTTAATGCAGTCCCTGATACAGAGACAACATGGTGTATTCCGGCCTGGTAAAGTTGTAGAAAATCCATATATCCTTCAACAAGTATAGCAAAACCCGTCCTTCTTATCGAATCACGTGACGCTTGTAAACCATAAAAAACATTGCTTTTTTTATAAAGCGGTGTCTCAGGCGAATTCAAATATTTTGCAGGGTCATCAGTATTAAAAACTCGCCCTCCAAATGCAATCGGTTTTCCCGAAGGGTGGAAAATGGGGAACATTATCCTTGAACGGAAACGATCAAATATGCCCTTTTTTGAACGTGTAAATAGCCCCGATTGAACGATCTGTGATTGAGTGAATCCTTTCCCTTTACATTTTATAACGAGTTGGTCCCAACTATTATTAGCAAGGCCAACCTTAAATTGCTTTAAAGTCTCTTTAGTTAACCCTCGTTCAATTAAATAGCTTAATGCATTTTCTCCAGCAGTAGAAAATAAATTATTTTGATAAAGCCTTACCGCAATATCATGCAATTCATATAAAGAAGAGAATATCTCTGAACTTTCATGTCCTTTTTCAAATTCAACAGATATATTATAACGTTCTGCGATTACTTTTATTGCTTCCGGAAAAGTAATTTTTTGATATTCCATTATAAATGAATAAACATTGCCCCCAGCGCCACATCCAAAACAATGATATATCTGTTTCGCTGGCGCAACACTAAAAGAAGGTGTCTTTTCTCCATGGAAAGGACATAACCCAAAATAATTATTTCCTCGCTGTTTTAGATCTACATATTGAGATACAATATCTAATATATCAGCTGCATCACGAACTCTTTCAATTGTGTCTTGAGGTATCTTTGCCATTAAGGTTGAGTTAATTGTTTTAAATATGATTCACTCATCGATACAGGGTCATCCCAGTTAAAGAAGGTGACTATTGATATCCGAAAGATATTCCCTTTTTGAGCTAATCTTGAGTTCTGTTCTATAAATACCGTCCATTTTTGCAAGGGTAATATTGCAATAAACCAAATAAAGGCGATTAAAATAAAACCACCTTTGATAGACCCAAAGATAAATCCAAGAGATCGATTCATTAATTGAATATTATTTGACAAAACTGCAATATGAATTAGGCTTGTTAACAACCGGCTCGCTGCTAGAGTTAAGAAAAATAATAGCGCAAAAGATAAAGACATAGACAACCATTCATCTACAGTTAATAATGCGCCAATATTAGAGGAAAGAGTTGAGCTATTCGAAACTGAGATAAGAATGGCTGATAGAAGACCTAGGAGCCGTCCTAACTCCTCAATGAATCCACGCTTAAAACCAGTATACCCCAGCCCAATAATAAATAAGACAGCTAGACTATCTAAGAGCCATGACATTTATTCCAGCAGTTCTCTTAATACTAGATTCGCAGTTTTACCGTCAACTTTCCCAGAACCGCGCTGCATAATAAGAGGCATCACTTTGCCTATATCACTCATACTAGAGGTACCCGTTTCTTCAATAATACTAATCACAAGTGAACGAATCTCCTTTTCAGATAACATTTGGGGAAGGTACGATTCTAAAATTTTAAACTCAAACCTCTCTTGCTCCGCCAAATTTGATCGACCAGCAGCTTCATACATTTCCATTGATTCTTTGCGTTGCTTCACTAATGTCTTAACAACATTTAAACCTTCTTGCTCTGAGAGCTTATTGCCTGTGTTGATCTGCTTGTCTTTTAGCTTAGCAAGCAATGTTCTTAATGTTGTTGTTGTCTTTTTTTCTCCAGATTTCATGTGTTTATACATATCGGATTGAATCTTATCTATAAATGTCATCTTAACTCTTATCAATTCTTTTCATTGCTAATAATAAATTATCTTTATTGGTTTCAAACCCAATAAAGCGTCTCCCTGATTGTTTTGAGGCAATACCAACATCTCCTGAAAACATAAATGGGTCAAGAATCCAGTTTAATTTAAAACTACTAGCTTCTAAAATTCTTAGATATAGTTTCTGAGAATAGAGGGCATCTTCTTCGGCTATATTTGGTATATCTATCCAAAGATTAGATTCTACCATCTCATTACCTGTGGACTCTTCTATATTATTACTTACGGGCTGCTGCTTAAATAAAAAATCTTCTGTTTTTGTTGCAAACCAGATATCAGACGTATCATTAGCCCAGGTCTTTTTTCTATTTTCTAGTGCTACAGCTCTATTCCGCCATGTTATCCTAGATTGTATTTTAAATTGGTTACTCAACAATGAATGATACATGCCCGAATACTGCCAAGGAGAGAAAAGGTATATCGCTCCTGTATTTTTCAATACGCGAAAAGATTCACTCATCCAGAGATTATTCCATTTATAATATTCTTGAAGAGTTTTTTGTTCTCCCAATGCATTTCCGGAATCCCAAAAATTCTCAGGAGGATTCGTGATCATTAGATCAATTGACTGATCCGGTAATTTTTTCAATCCATCTAAACATTTTGTTAAGAATATTCCTTCTGCCATATTCTCATTGGTCATAACTATATCTTCCGCCGTTCTAATAGCCGGGAGATATTTATTTAGGTCATTAATCGTAAGCCCAGGGAAAGTTTCCATGGGGTTTGAAAATAAGGGGGAATTAACCTTATTCGTATTCTCTGTCATTGCAAAATTTAAGGAATAATTGTCTTATATATTTTTAAGAATCTGATCTTCTATATTTTGTAATTCTACTGGGTCATTAAATATATCAAAGGTATCTGTTTCTATGGTCATTACTGGGTAATCAATTATTGAATTTATCCATTTATCATATGATACATTCAGGCGGTGTAAATATTCTGGATCTAGAGACCTCTCATATTCTCGGTCTCGTCCTTTTATGCGACTAATTAATGTATCTGTTGAGGCCCTTAAATAGACGATAAGGTTTGGTTTAATTAAAAAAGACTCCATAGTAAGGAATAGGTCTCTATAATTTTCCCAATCGCGATCAGAAATATTCCCCATCTGGTGAAGATTTCGTGCAAATATCTCTATATCCTCATAGATTGTTCTATCTTGGATAACACCACCAATCGTTCTAGACATAAGTTGATGGGCATTAAATCGTTTGTGAAGAAAGTAGATCTGTAGATTAAAACTCCAGCGCTTCATATCTACATAAAAATCAGATAAATAAGGGTTGTCAGATACCGATTCATAGAATGGAGTCCAATTCTGATGTTCAGACATTTTTTGAGAAAAAGTAGTTTTACCAACTCCGATATTTCCAGCAAGACCAATAAAAGGATAAGCTGATATTTTTGATGATGACATAATCAAAAATACAAAATTTGCATCTTATATCGCTTAATGTTTTATTGCAGAATAAAAAATAATTCCTCATTTTAAACCATGCAAAAAAGACAAAAAGTACTTTTTGTTTGCACAGGCAATAGCTGTCGTTCCCAAATTGCGGAAGGATTATTAAAAGAACTCGCGAATCATCGTTACGAGGCATTTAGCGCTGGTAGTCATCCTAGCAGGGTAAATCCAAATGCAATAGCTGTAATGAAAGAATGGGGTATCGATATTTCTGGTCAAACATCTGAAAGCGTGAATGATTATCTTGATAAAGGGATTGAGGTCGTTATCACAGTCTGCGATAATGCAAATGAGATATGCCCAGTTTTTTTGGGTAATACTATACGTATTCACTGGAGCATTGAAGATCCGTTTAGCGGATGGGATGCTGACAAATTGCGCTTAGATGCTTTTCGGAAAACAAGAGATTTAATAAAAAGTAACTTAACAAAGTTTTTAAGCATCACTGAGGTTCATTAATGAAAAACTATTTAACACTTACATTCTTCTTTTCAACCTATTTATACGGAGGCGAGATATCTATATCTATCTCGGAGGACCTTGTAAATGAATATATCTCTGTTATTGGTAATCATGAGATATTCGGCGGTAAAAAAGAGGATCAAGCAACATGGAAGGTTGAAAACCCTAAAGCAAAGTTTGAAAATGGAAAAGCATTATTTATGGCAACTACTGTGTATAATAAAGGGAAGACCAATATAAAAAAGGATATCAAAAAAATTATCGATGTTGAATATGACTCAAATAAAAACATGTTAAAGCTGATTATCGTTGACCCTATTGTTAAAATGGAAAGGAAAGGAACGGTCTTAGGAAAAATAGACTTAAGTACAATCTATCAGACTGGATTAATATTCCCCGGCCCAAAACCAAACTTTAATTCATTTAAACTAAAGACCAATGATGGAAAAGTAAAGATCAACATCAAGACACATGAAACTTATGTATATTTTGAAAAAGATGTTATTCGCTTAGCGCTTGACCTTAGTTATGAATGATCAATATTTAAAATAAATATATAAATATATGAAAGAGAAGAACGCTTACATTCTAGGAACGGATAAAGAAGAACTAAACCGTTTAGAAATACAACATAAAGTGTGGGCCTCAGAAGCAAGAAAAGGTTGGGGTATCGCAGAGTTTAAACCTGGACAAACTCTATTAGATCTTGGCTGCGGACCAGGATTCTGCACTGTTGAATTAGCACACATTGTAGGTGACACTGGTAAAGTAATTGGAGTTGATCGATCGGAGTCTTTCATTGATTACCTCAATCAAATAAAACTTAAAAAACAATTAAGCATAGAACCTAAATTAGCTGATTTTAGTAGTCTGTCTTTAAAACCGAGCTCTATTGATGGAGTCTACTGTAGATGGGCCCTGGCATGGACACCGAACCCAAAAGAAATATTATCTTCTATTAAAACAACCTTAAAGCCTGGCGGGCGAATGGTTATACAAGAATATTTTTATTGGGCAAGCCATCAAACACAACCACAAAAACCCGGCTTAAAGAAAGCAATCGCTGCCGCATTAAAAAGCTTTAAAGAATCAGACTCTGAGATAGATGTTGGGAGACACCTGAGTCAATGGTTTGAAGAACTCGGTATGAAAACAATCAATAGAAGACTCATGCCAAAATTGGCAACACCTGATTCTTTAACTTGGCAATGGCCTAAGACATTCTATAAAAGCTATTTCCCTCGATTAGCTGAAATGGAGTATCTCACAAAAGAGAACGTCAAAGAAGCATTAAATGATATAGAGGTATTGGAAGAACTATCTTATTCCACTCTTTGCTGCCCCTTGATGATAGAAGTCATTGCTGAAAAATAAGAATCCAATGAGAATACTTTTATCCAAATTACCAGAGACTGGATGGTGGCATAATGGTATTCCTAAGTATCTGGATAATCCGGCAATGCAAGAAGGGGCAGTCCCCGACCCAAGGCAACTTGCAATGGAAAGACAAAGTCTTATCAAAATTATTAAAATGTCAGGACATGAAGTTATTGAGGTTGATTTTCCGAGTGAATTAGATGGAAAAGATCCGAAACATGATTTTGTATTTATTCGAGATCCATTTATTTCTGATCAAAAAGGGACGGCTGTTATCTTGAGAGCTGGTGAGCCACTTCGCAGAAAAGAGAATCCAATTATTCGATATATTTTAGAATCTATTGGAATGAAGGTTACTCAAATCCCTGATCGATCAGGAGTACGAGCTGATGGAGGTGAGTTTTATTTTTGTAAAAAAGAGAATGTCCTCTTTAGCGGTTTACAAAGAAATAGTCGGATAGGAGCAGACTATGTTGCCCAAGCTTTAAATGTAAATGAGATGATAATACTAGAAGGCCTAGGATATCATTTAGATACATTCTTTACTCCTGCATTGAAAAAAGACGGGACAATAGGGGCTTTGATCGTTTGCACATCTGTACTATCCGATAATTCTAAGAAAGTTTTATATACATTTGCCGATAATAAAAATATACCAGTTTTTGATATTCCAATCAAAGATGCTATCGGAACTCCAAAAAAAATTGGATCTTTTGCTGCAAATGCACTCCCCTTACCTGGTATTTTGATACGGCCTAATCATTTTACCGACAAAAACATTGATGATCAGTTATTAGAGATTGGAATACAAAATTTTATAACATCAACAAGTCAATTTGAACTTAGTGGTGGATCTGTCCATTGTATTACAAATGAATTATAAAAAAAGGGCAGTAAACTGCCCTTTTTTATTTTACAATTTATTAATTATTAGAACGCAAACCCTGTCTTAAACATTAATTGTGCAAACCCATTTGATCCGTCATAAATATCTTTGGCCAAATTGTAGCGCAAGTTTAAATGAGTATCAAGCACCAAGATTTTGAATCGAATACCTGCCTGTAAATGAAAGCCATTTTTTATATTTAAATTATCTAAAAGATAATCACCTAGTTTACTTTCTAAATCTGAGTCAATCGCATTCACATTAGTCAGGTCATCACCTAATAGCTCTGTAACCATATCAACATTTGCCCTCGGAGTCGCTGCGTGACCACCAAACCCTGCTCCTGCGTTTAAAGCTGCTTTAGCTAAAAATGGCACAGAAATATCCATTATGTTTTTCTTTGCTGTGACCGCATAAGATGCGCGAGCCCATCCAAATTCAATTGGCCCAAGTGTTGCAATCTCATTTCCAAATTCAAATTCATATAAACCAACTGCAAAATCGCCTTCGGCCTCTAAAGCATAGCCAAAAAGATCTACAAATGCATATGCACCAAAACTTTTTGGACTACTTTCCATTGCATAAGAATTAACAGTTACGGCTGCAAGCCCTTCACCTTCTGTGTACGAATAGCTATCAAGCTTTGCTAGATCTTGACCTGCTTGGAATCCAAAACCCAAAATAGCAAAAGCTGATGATGGTAGTAGTGCGAGTGAAATAACTACTAAGAATTTTTTCATTTTATTTCCTTATTTTTTTAATGAATTAATTTTATAGAGTTTACAGTAAGTCCAGAAAGGAAACAAATCACTCATTGATAACACCCTCTCCATCTCAATAAATTGTAGTGCGTTAAATATTTCATGAATAGACACTTTATCTTAATTATTTTATCAGTATCCGCAAGCCTCTTTGCTCAGAATGCTGCGTGGCCAACCAACGTTGGGAAATTCTATTCATCAAATTTTGGTGAAAACCGAGATGATCATTTCCATATGGGTTTAGATATAAAAACTAACGGAATGATTGGGCAAGAGATTCTAGCTGTCGAAGACGGGTATATTAATCGAATGAGGTCTGACTTCAATGGATATGGAAAAGCTCTCTATCAACGGACAGTTTCAGGATACGAAGTTGTTTATGGGCACCTAGAATCATTTACTCCAGTTATGGAAAAGGTATGGCGACTACAACAGGCTAAACGTAAGAGTTATAACGTTGATGCTCAATTCTCTCCAAGAGAATTCCAAGTTAAAAAAGGTGACCTAATTGGATTCTCTGGCAATACAGGTAATTCATTTGCACCGCACCTACACTTTGAATATAGGTCCAGTAAGAGTGAACCCTTAAATCCCCTGACAATGGCGTTTGACCTGCCCGATAATGTAATGCCCATCGCCAAAAAATTAGCGCTGATCCCAATTTCTCAGGGCGCAATGGTTAATGCAAGTCCCTTACCACAAACCATACCACTGTTTAGAGATAGATCAGGGATTTACCACTTTGCAGATACCATTAGTGTCTTTGGCGAATTTGGATTTGCCATAGAAGCCATTGATAAACGTGAAGGGACAAACAATAAATATCAATTTCATCGAATTGAATTGATCATTGATGGGCAGCTTGAATTTGAATTGGACTATACAAAAATTCCTTTCAAGCAAGGTAAGTTTGCCAAAACCATTATCCAATACGATTTAAAAAGGACAAATCTTGGAGAATTTCAAAAACTATATCGATTAGAAGAACATAAAAAATTATCTATTCATACTTCTGATAATTCTGGTATTCTAGGTCTTGCACCAGGTTTTCATTCTGTTGAAATCAAAATTTTTGATGCCTCAGGAAATATTACATTAGTTCGTGGTGTGGTTGCGGGCACTTTCCCCATGACCCTTGAAGCAAAAGAAATATTTAGAGATACAAAAGTAATCATCCTTACGTTAACACCACGACGGGGTGGTTTACCAATTAGAGATGCTGTTATATACAGCTTCACGCCGTATGGGTTTGCCGATCAAAAAATTGATATCCTCCACTCTGAACAAGTGAAAAAAGACCTCCACATTACTCTTCCTCTATCAACTACTAAGGACCGAATTCTCCAAATATTGGGAATCAATCAAATTGGAGGTATGGTTGAGCCTTTTCATTGGACCACATTAGACCCCTCTATCAGCGTGATAGATGTTCGCCCATCTTTAAAATTATCAAATACTGAGCGAGGGCTCTTCTTCCAGGTTGATATAGATCATTATGTCCCCGCAAAAGCAACAATTAGATTGGCAAATGATAATACATTCATGTCTTATCAAATGAAACAAATCCGTCCAAATACATTTTTAACGGAAAAACTTTCTCATCAAGTTGTAAATAATATGAAATACGTAGATGTTGAACTAACTCATGATGATCTTTCACGAGAAACACGATTCCACTATGCATTAACCGCAGCTGGCCCAGGTCAGGAATATCATGCTATTTCCAATGACCGCAACTGCTCTATTGAAACAAAGCCAGGGACATTCTATCAATCAAGTGTGATCTGGATCGACCAAGTAGAAGAGTTTGTCCCAGTAATTAATGGGTTTCATTTGTCGCCCGTCTATCAACTGCAACCTTATGACCTTGCAATTAAAGGTGATTTCAAAGTTGGAATTCGATATGATCGTGACCTTGTAAAACATTCCAATCTAGGAATATATTTTTTTGATGGCAAAGCAGGGAAATGGGTATATGCTCCCACCGAGAATAATCAAAGAAAGCAGATTCTAAAAGCAACGATAGAGCATATGGATGCTGTGACTGTCATTCAAGATCTAGACTCACCACAGATCATAAAAACATTTCCAGGGAATGGAGGACGGTATCACATAGAAGATGTTAATAATATTTTAATAGAAGTCTCGGACTCTATTTCTGGAATAGAGTCCGAGGAATCATCTTTTAACCTTTCACTGAATGATAATCCTGTTTATCCTGCGTACCAACCAATCAAAAAACAAATTTCATTTGATTTTGATCAACCTTTAAAAGAAGGTCAACATAAAATAACTTTTAAAGTTCGAGACCGGATGGGTAATGAAGCTTCAGAAACCATATATTTTTCTGTTTATTAATGTTATTCCCATATAAAGATGATAACCCTCGAGTTCTTTTCCCATTTATAACTTTCAGTATTATTGGTATAAACATAATAATATTTTTATTACAGTTTCTTGCAATAGGCAACGATCATCAATATGCTACTAATCTAATTTATAATTATGGTTTTATACCCAATACCTTTAATCCATTAACAATTATTACATCCATGTTTATACATAGCGGATTTAGCCATATTATTGGAAATATGTGGTTCCTCTACATTTTTGGCGATAACGTTGAAAGTATTCTGGGGCATGTCAAATTCTTTTGTTTTTATCTAGCCTGTGGTATTGGAGCAGCCCTAGCTCAATATATCATACAACCTCATTCAATCATACCAATGGTAGGAGCAAGTGGAGCAATCGCCGGAGTTTTAGGTGCTTATATGATTCGGTTCCCGAAAGCTCGAGTACATATCTTTGTGATGATAATTGTATTTTTTACAACATTTGTTGTGCCTGCTCAAATCGTCTTAGGGCTTTGGTTTATCATGCAATTATCTGGAGGACTTAATAGTTTGGGTGTCGACACAACTGGAGGTGTCGCCTGGTTCGCACATATTGGTGGATTCATTGTTGGTATCTCAACTATCCAATTATTTCAAAATCTACGAATTGATAAAACATGAATGAAAATCTCATAAAAGTTGCTCTGGAAATGCGTGAAAGATCTCATGCTCCATTTTCTAATTATCGAGTAGGAGCAGCCGTAGAAACTAAATCTGGTAATATTATTGGTGGATGTAATGTAGAATCATCTAGCTATGGATTGACATGCTGCGCTGAGAGAGTCGCTTTATTTAGAGCTGTTGCTGAAGGATATAGATCTTTTAAAACAATAGCCGTAGCAACTGAAAATGGAGGAATGCCCTGTGGCGCGTGCCGTCAAGTTATCTGGGACCTTTGCAAAGAAATTCCGATTCAAATCTGTAATATAAAAGGTAAGATAAAAACAGTATCATCTTTAGATCTTTTACCAGAACCATTTGATGAGACTCGACTAATATGAAGATAGACCTAATAGGCATTACGGGAGGCACAGGCTCAGGAAAAACATTTTTAACTAATGAGGTCATTTCTGAATATGGCCCTGAAATAATCACCGTCATTCAACAGGATTCTTATTACAAAGATATTTCTTATATTCCTCTTGAAGAACGTAAAAGTCAAAATTATGACCACCCTGATTCAATTGATCTTGACCTATTGACAACCCATCTAAAACAAATAAAAAAGGGTCATGACATAAAAGTTCCAACTTATGATTTCTCCAAACATTTAAGGATGGAAAAGACAATCAAAATTGCCCCAAAAAAAATTATTATTATAGAAGGGATTCTAATTTATTTTTATCTAGAAATTCGTAAGTTATTTTCTCTAAAAGTATTTATTGAGACTCCTAAAGATATACGATTTATACGGCGAATGACTAGAGATATGAATGAACGAGGTAGAACCTTTGAGTCCGTTAAAAATCAATATTTAACTTCCGTACGCCCTATGCATGAAAAATTTATCCAGCCATGTAAGGAATATGCTGATATTATTATTCCCGGTAACGATAAAAACAATAGAGCTTTTAACCTCATTAAACCTAAGATTGAGGCATTATTAAAGTGACCATTACACCTCGTAACTCAGGATGGATCGAAGTGATCTGTGGAAGTATGTTCAGTGGTAAAACTGAAGAATTAATCAGGCGTCTTCGTCGAGCACAGATAGCACAAATGGCAGTTACAATCTTTAAACCTCGCATAGATGATCGATACAGCGAACAACAAATAGTAAGTCATAATCAGACTAAGATGACTTCACACATCGTAAATAATATCGACGAAATAAAAGTTCTTGGGAAGTTAGCTGACGTTGTCGGAATAGATGAAGCTCAATTCTTTGATTCTTCTATACTTAAGGTTTGTAAAATATTAGCCGACTCTGGAAAAAGAGTAATTGTCGCGGGGTTAGACACCGACTACAGAGGTTTACCTTTTGGTCCAATGCCTCAGCTAATGTGTGAAGCTGATTATCTAGATAAGTTTCGTGCAATATGCATAAAGTGCGGTAATCCCGCATCTTATTCACAAAGAATATCTTTTGAATCAGAGCAGGTAGTTGTTGGTGAGTTGGATAAATATGAAGCACGTTGTCGTAATTGCTTTGAAGAACCAAAGGAATAATTCATGGAAAGACTAACAGGAATTATTGGTATTATTGTTTTACTTGGCATCGCATATGGCCTATCAAATAATCGAAAAAAAATAAAAATACGTATAGTTGCTTGGGGAATTGGTCTCCAAATACTACTTGGTTTAATCATTTTAAAAATTCCTTTCATTAAAACTCAATTTGGAGAATTAGATAGGTTATTCAAACAGTTAATCAGTTTTTCAGATGCGGGAAGTGACTTTCTTTTTGAATCCTTTATTCCTGGGGTAGGCTACCATGAAGCAATGGTGAATTTTGCTTTTCGCGCTTTACCTGTAATAATATTTTTTTCTAGTTTAATAGCCGTAACCTACCACTTCGGGATAATTCAATTTCTCGTAAAGTGGATGGCACGGTTGATGGAAAAGACCATGGGCACAAGTGGCGCTGAAACTTTAAGTGTTTCCGCAAATATCTTTGTTGGCCAAACTGAAGCGCCAATTTTAATTCGACCTTTTATAAATCACATGACAAAATCAGAATTAATGGCAGTTATGACTGGTGGTTTTGCTACAGTAGCTGGTTCTGTAATGGCCCTATACGTAATATGGCTTCACAATATACCTGGAATTGCAGGGCATATGATGGCAGCGAGTATTATGTCTGCCCCCGCAGCATTAGTGATGGCAAAAATAATTTATCCAGAAATTGAAAAATCTAAAACAATTGGGGATCTTAATCTTCATATAAAAAAACAAGATGTAAATGCAATGGATGCACTTGGAAGAGGTGCTACAGATGGACTAAAATTAGCGGCAAATGTAGCCGCAATGTTAATTGCTTTTGTATCAATTATTGCAATGATCAATTTTATTTTAAATTATTATTTTGGAACAACAATGCAAGATTTAATGGGTATTCTGTTTCAACCCCTTGCCTGGTCTATGGGAGTCCCTTGGAATGAAGCAAAAATAGTCGGATCTCTCATGGGCGAAAAAATTGTATTAACTGAGCTTATCGCATACTCGAATTTAAGTGAGATAATTAACAACGAAGAAATTTCACAAAGGACAGCGATCATTGCAAGTTATGCACTCTGTGGTTTTGCTAACTTTGGATCTATTGGAATTCAATTAGGAGGGATTGGTGGAATGGCTCCAAGGAAGAGAAAAGATCTTTCAACTATAGCGTTTAGAGCAATGATTGGAGGTGCGCTAGCATCATGGCTTACAGCAACTATTGCCGGCATATTAATATAAAGAAGAGGATTGTATGCGAATTTTGATTATGGGGCCACCTGGAGTTGGTAAAGGAACCCAAGCAAAACACATTAAAACTGAATTAAAGATCCTTCATTTATCTACTGGAGAAATCCTTCGTAAAGAGATCTATCAAAAAACAGAGATTGGAAATGAAGCAAAGATATATATAGATAAGGGATGTCTAGTTCCCGATGAAATTTTGTTAAATATTATGAAAGATCGACTTTTTAGACCTGAATGCTCGCAAGGTTATATTTTGGATGGCTTTCCTAGAACAATCACCCAAGCTTCGGGGCTTGATAATATCATGGACTCATTGGACGAGACCTTAGATGTCGTCATTAGTCTAATAGCAGATAAAGATGAATTGATAAAAAGGCTGATTAACCGAGGTGAAGAATCTGGTAGAAGCGATGATGCTGAGGCAATTATACGAAATAGACAACAAATCTATTGGAGAGAAACTGCACCATTATTAGACTACTACCAAACCAAGGGTCTTCTTAAGAATGTTGATGGGCTTGGTTCAGTGCTAGAAATAACTAACCGAATTTTAAATGTTTTGAAATAATATGCTTAAGGTTGGACTTACTGGGGGGATTGGTTCTGGAAAAAGCACTGTAAGTGCTATCTTCAAAAAACTAGGCGCATATATCTTTGATGCTGATTCAGTTGCAAAATATATTCTCGAAAATAATGAAACTGCCCAAAATGAGATTATAGCAGAATTTGGTACAGATGTACTTGGCCCCAATGAAAAAATTAAGAAATCTAAACTTGCTAGAATTGCTTTCCAGGATGAAAATCACCAGTTTAGACTAAATACCATAATACATCCATACATTTTTAATGTTATTTATAAAAAGTATGATGAGAAATCTTTAGATAAGAAGTATGATATCTTTGCAATTGATGCGGCACTGATTTATGAATCTAGTTTAGATACACATTTAGATTATGTTGTTGTTATCACCTCTCACTTAAAGCTAAGGATAGAAAGGGTAATGACCAGAGGAGAGCTAACTAGAGAAGAGTTTTTAAAAAGGAGAGAATTACAATGGCCCGATGAAGATAAAGTTCATATGGCCGATTTTGTAATACATAATAATGGCACTGCAAAAGTACTTGAAGAGGAGACTAAAAAAGTCTATAATTTGCTTTTATAATTCATTTTCTTAACGCGAGCGGTTTATCCAAAATCTCTTTTAGTATAATTGCTTTTTTAAGAACTTTTTGAGACCCAAAAAGCTCCTTTCTTAAATCTATTTTCTTTATCCATTTATTACCAAGGTGCTGAGATTCTCTTTTCCGAAGAGCAGATTTATACCGTTTTTTACTAAATGCTTCAGCTTGCTCATCTATCTGAGATAGACCGATTTCATCTGGGTCAATAATTTCTTGCGTATATTGCTCATCGCCCATTTCAGTCGTCTCATTAAAACTTTGATCTATCTCTTCTTTTGATTCAGGCTCTTGCGTTAGGTCCTCATCATATGCCCTTGAAACTGGTTCTGGCCTATCAAAAATTTGATTTAATAATTTATCTAAATCATTGCCTTCTGCTTGCACAGGAGCCTCCTCATCGAAGGCCCAATTAGGATCTGATTCTATCTGGCGTTTATTTTCCTTCTGCTGACGCTTTTTCAGAAAACCAGAGATAACATATAACAGTACAATTCCCAGCCACTCCATATTATTGTTCTGGTTTCTCCAACAGGTATAACATGCCATTACATAAAACTTCATCTAAAATTGGAAACCAAGAAAGTGGATTTTTGATCTTAGGTAAACCAAATCGAAAGGAATAAGCTGGACGAATAAGCCAATTGTCTTCTTTTACTATATTAAACCCAATTGAGCTAACTAATTTTTTCATTGAGTTTATAGATATCCGAGTCTTTTTAGTTGAAATTAGATACTTTATTTTATTTTTTGGGCACCTTATTGCTTTTAAGTATCCTTTATATAGATTGTCTGGCAATAAATGGAGATATGGAATCTTTCCCAAAAGCTTAGGTACTGTTTGCTGATGACCTGCATATGCACAATATTTGGGAGGGAAAGACATAAATAGTTTTCCTCCAGGTTTTAATATCTGGAAGATATTCATTAAAGCAGTTTTTTTATCATCAATATGTTCGATTACATCACGAATTATTATTGTATCATATTTTTCTTTAAATTTTCCTGTATATGTCTCAGGTTTGCATATATCTGCTTGAAAAAGATTTAAAGAATCTTCTTTATCTAGCAAGAGGGCATTCTTGAATCTTACATCTGATAACTCCAAACCAGAACAAAAAGCTCCTTTTTTTTGGTAAAATTTTAAAAGCCCTCCTTCAGCACAGCCTATCTCCAAAAAAAACTTTCCTTTAATATTAGAATCCCCCACATAATCATAAAGGAAATTTTCTCCATACCATTGTTGTTCTTTATAACAACGCATGCAACGATCTGTTATCATATCAGAGATATGATTATCTATAGTAGAATCCATCTTAATAGTATAATTAATCCTCTACTGGGTTATCATCTGATGAATCTTTGCCAGGATCAGAGATAGCATCTCGCATTCCTGTATCTGATTTTATATTTTCCATTTTATAAAAGTCCATGATCCCCATATTTCCATCTCTGAATGCTTGTGCCATTGCTTTTGGAACCTGTGCTTCAGACTCGACCACTTTTGCTTTCATTTCTTGAGTTTTTGCTGTCATCTCTTGCTCTTCGGCAACTGCCATTGCACGACGTGTTTCGGCTTTTGCTTGAGCAACACGTAAGTCTGCTTCTGCCTGGTCTGCCTGAAGAGAAGCTCCAATATTTTTCCCGACATCTAGATCAGCAATATCGATTGATAAAATTTCAAAAGCCGTTCCGGCATCCAAACCTTTATTCAATACTGCACGAGAGATATTATCTGGATTTTCTAATACCTGGGAGTAATTAACCGCAGAACCAATAGCAGAAACGATTCCTTCTCCAACGCGAGCAATAATTGTATCATCTGTAGCTCCACCAACTAAGCCCGGGATATTAGTTCTCACTGTAACCCTTGCCCGAGCTTTTAATTCAATCCCATCTTTGGCAACTGCTGCTAGATAGCCATCTTTTGGTGCATTTATGACTTTTGGATAGACTGAAGTATGGACTGCTTCTTTTATATCTCGCCCTGCTAAATCTATCGCGGTGGCGGTTTCAAATGGTAATTTAATATTTGCTTTATCAGCCGCAATCAACGCAGAAACAATATTCTGGACATTCCCGCCGGCAAGGTAATGAGTCTCAAGCATATCTGTTGATATATGAGGTAGGCCGGCCTTGTGCAAGTTTATAACACCATCCGTAACTAATCGAGGTGAAATTTTTCTTAGTCGCATTCTAATTAGATCAACTATACGTATTCTCCCTAGACCAAGCGAAACAACTCCTTGAATCCACATGCCAACAGGAACAAAATAAAAAATGAGGAGCGTAAATGAAACGAGGACAACTAACATGAAGACTTGTATAACAGGCATAATTATATTCCTTTTATTTTTCTTGTTTTATTTCTCTAACTAAAATTCTATTTCCATCTATAGAAAGAATCTTGATCTCTTTCCCTTTATCAATAAAATCACCTTCACTAATCACAAAGACCCGTTGACCATTAACTCTAGCCCAACCAGACGGGTGAAGATCCGAATCAGCGCTTCCAATTTCATCTTGTAGAGATTCCCAGCCAAAAGTAGTGGTGTACCCATCCTCTTTTCTTTGGACATCAGGAGCGGTAAGCTGTTCCCAGAATTTAGTCTTAATCATCACTCTAAATAAAAGAGCTACGCCAATTACCGCTCCAACTAAGCCTATTAAAAAACCATCCATAGTTTGAGATAAAATTTCTTCTCCAACTGGAACCTCTGGTAATAGTAATAAATATAAACCATAAATCATAAAACCAATACCGCCAATCCCGGCAACGCCAAACCCTGGAATAACCAGAATTTCTATTATTACCAAGGCTACCCCAGTCACGATAAACAACATATCAGACATAGTCGCTAATTGTGCTATATAAGAAGCACTCAATGAAAGCACTAAACAAACTAAACCAACAAAACCCGGTATACCCCATCCGGGACTTTGGAGCTCAAATAAAATACCTAAAAAACCAAAAGTTGTAAGTAAAGAGGCAACAACAGGGTTAGTTAAAAAACGAACTATACCTTCTGACCAATTTTCCGAAACCTCAATTATTCTTGGATTTTCAAAACCTAAACTACCCAATAATTCATCTAGGGTTTCTATGGTTCCATCAGCAATTTGATATTTGAGGGCTTGCTCAGTCGTTAAAGAAATGAGTTTCCCTTCTTTCCGACCTTCAAGGTCATCAATGTTCAATGAATCGCCATTGATAATTAAATTTTTAAAAGAAAGTTCTTCATCCACCATCCCTCTAGCTATCTCCTTACTCCTGCCTCTTTTTTCAGCAGTAGAGGCCATTTCTTCTCTCATAAAACTTATCACTTTCTCGCTACCTTTCTTCCCTGACATATCTACAGCAGTGGCAGCACCGATAAGGCCTCCTCCACTCATATAAATTTTTTCACAAGATAATGAAATAAGTGCTCCAGCAGAAATTGCACGCCTATTTATAAATGCAACCGTAGTAACGTTAGCACTAAGAATAGCATCTTTAATTTGTGTAGCGGCATCTACCCGACCCCCAAAAGTATTAATGTCAAAGATTACTGCATCAGCACCGTCGGCCTCGGCCTCTTCAATCGCACGTTGGATATAAGGTGGCAAACCAAGGTCAATGGTCCCATGAATAGGAACCCGATATATCGTTTCTGAAAATAAAAAGGATAGGGAAACTGTAATATATAATAAAGAGTATTTCATGGCCGTGAATTTCGTACCTAATCCAATTTAGATAAAACAAAAAACAATTTTTTTCTTATTAAAAAATCGTAAATAAACCCCTCTTAGAAATGTGTAATTTCTCTATATAATGAAAGATTCTCACCGCTTTACATATTTCATTCTTAAATTACTAAAAAAATGGATATCATTTCTTTCGCCTAAAGATAGATATTTCTTATCGATATCATTAGCTAGCTTTTTTTATCGAAATATTTCTCTAAGACAAGAACTAGTAAAAAACAATATTCAAAGGGCTTTCCCTAATTGGGGACCTAAAAAAATTGAATCTACTATTGAAAAGACTTATCAGTTTTTCTTTAATAATTTTATTCAATTCATCTCTGTACCAAAATCTTGGAAAGGCTTAAAAATAAATGTTATTGGGAAAGATGTATTAGACGAATCAATGAAAAAAAATAAAGGAGTCATTTTAATAAGTGGACATTTCGGAGCCTGGGAAATTCTAGGAAAATGGATTGCCCAACATGTTCCTCTATTTACTGGAGTAGCTCATAAACAAAAAAATGTTGGGGCTAATCGTTTTTTTCAAGAACAACGTGAGCTACCGGGAACAAAACATATCTTCAAAAGAGAGCCGATTGAAAACATGTATAAGGTTCTATCTCAAAATGGAATCCTTGGTCTCGTCAGTGACCAAGATGCTAAACAAAAGGGGGTTTTTGTAAAATTTTTTGGAATACCTGCATCCACACCAAAAGGTGCCGCAATGTTCCATATTAAAACCGATGCTCCAATTATAATTGGCGTATGTGTAAAAACAGGATTTCAGGAATAT
>TARA_B110000438_G_scaffold40135_3_pt1 | contig 21696 bp, 17 predicted proteins | sample TARA_B110000438 | Tara Oceans TARA_B110000438 (sample SAMEA4398413) | marine metagenome | biome: Polar Biome; feature: [MES] marine water layer (ENVO:01000295) within the mesopelagic zone...; material: water (ENVO:00002006), including particulate matter (ENVO:01000060) such as...... | reverse complement strand
GGCGTTCACCGGCGAGTCCTTGTGCCCGAATCGCTATCCGTTTGACATCTTGTTTTGAAAGAAAAAGTGGCATTTAGTCATCGATTACAAAGAGAGCTTTAGACCATCGGCCAAGGAACGTTGATATTTGGATCGAGTACAGGATAATGCTTATACTCGACCATCTCTTTCCCCCGTGTCACTAGATCGTCTATCTCAGTTTTGCTAAGCAGCGTACGCAGTTCACTTGCTATATCTGAATCAGATTCTAATTCAGCGACTAACATCTTCACATCAGCAAGCAGTTCGGCCGGGTACTCGGTTCCGTTAAATTCGAACATCACAGTACGACGACGTGACAACTGGTTAAACGTTAGGCCGTGATCGATCGCCCAAAGTTGACCAGATTCATCGAGGATGCACGATCCGCCCTTACGATCTGCGTTGTGGACCAGCGCATCGAACATCGCCATGTCTCGAAATTCGTCCAATCGTGAATCTCGCATGGAGAAGAAGTTATCCGGTTCTTCATCTTCAGGAACAGAAGCAGCGTTGATGAACAATTGGACACTGCCCTCGCCGTGCGGCCCCATCCGAATCACAGTTGGCGGTATGCGTGGCCAGCCAAGTTCTTGAGAAATCAGATATGACGCTAGTTCACGATTATGCAGCGTTCCACTTGGAAAATCACGAAGTGGACGTTCACCTGCCTGAGGTTTGTAGATTCCGTACATCGAAGCCGCCTCGTCTATTTCGACCTCGTCATTTTCAGATTGAGGCTCTTTGTACTTTGCAGGATCGGTCAGTCGAACGACGAACACATAGTTCGAGCCACCGGGATGCAGGCCAATACCAGAAATCGGCCAGCCGGCCAATCGTTGCATCAGTACATGCTCGGCAACCGACGCATTTTCATCAATCCCATCAGAGCTGCCACTCACGAGTGCTCTTCACCCATCGGGTTTTCCGTTGGGTTGTAACCGTTTACCTTGACGCAGAAATGGTTCTCACCAGGATTCTGCGGTGCCTCGCATAGCGGGCATGATTTGCGTCCGGCCGCAACAATTGAAACCGATCGCTTGGAAATTTCTTCCGCCTGATGTCGCTGGAAGCTAAAGATAATTTCAGAAATTGGCTCGGACGATTCTTCTCTCGGAATATCGCTCGCGACAATGGTGAACACATCGGAAGCAGGATCGTGTTGAAGTGACATGTCGCCGGTTTTGAACTCGACATGTACTGGTACCGGGGAGTCGATTGGAGGCGCAGTGAACGGCGCAGGATAAGATGGAGAATCACGAGTCGACAGAAACTGTCGTAGCGAAACTCCTACCTGAAATAGCTGTTCTTTTTCCATCCAAACAATGGCTTCACCGCGGTCGCTTCGAGCGGTGATGTTGAATGTACGTTGCCCCGGTTCACCGATAGTCTCACAATGGAGGTAGTCGACGAGACCCAAGTCATTTCGTTCGAACTCGCTCAAATATTGCTCCAGATGTCCATCGATACTAATTTATTATGACCCATTTCGAGTAAATCACTGGGTCATTTTAGGCATGCTGAGCACATCCCGCTAATAGCTTGAGCAAGTACAGGCACAATCTGAGTGGCTTTATCGATTCTGTGATTGTCTGCCGCAAGTGATAGCATTGACTATTAAGGCGTTGCGGAACGACGGTTCTGCGCTATGGAGACGTGTACGTCGATACTAACGGTATGAGCGAGCCCGATATGGTGAGAGCGGGCACCTGAAAATCTACAGAAAATCACTCCAGAGTCGTTGCCTGAAAGTCTGATGAACATCATCGACAAGTAGGCGCAACCGGGTTCGTGCACCGTTATAAGGCGCGAGAGCATAACAACTGTGCTCTACTGAGTGGCTAGCGCTAATGAGTTTGATCAGCTGGCAACGAGGGTGGTACCGCGAGTCATTTCGACCCGTCCCTTACTGGGATGGGTTTTTTTGTGTCCGAAATCGAACAGGCAATAAAAGAATCCGACCCTAAATTGAATATTAAAGCGCATATACAAGGAGTTCGAGCGCGCCATGACAAACAAAGTTGAGCTTTACGACACGACACTTCGTGACGGAACCCAGCAGGAAGGTATTTCACTTTCGGTTGAGGATAAGCTCGCTATTACGGAGCGTCTCGATCTACTAGGTATCGATGTGATCGAAGGCGGATACGCTGGTGCGAACCCAAAGGACGACGAATACTTCCAAAAAGTACAGTCGCTCGATCTAAAACATGCCCAAATCGCAGCATTTGGAAATACTCGACGCGCTAACGTCGAAGCAGCAGACGACCCTACGCTGAAGGCTTTGCTAGATACGAACGCGCCGATAATGACTCTCGTTGGTAAGTCTTCCGAGTATCAAGTTCGCGACGTGTTACAGACTTCATTGGAAGAAAACCTGGCGATGATCGCCGATTCTGTCAGCTACCTAAAGCGCAAAGGTCGTCGTGTATTTTTCGACGCTGAGCACTTCTTTGATGGTCACAAAATGAACGCCGAGTACGCCGTTCAGGCGTTGCGTGTGGCGATGGATGCCGGTGCAGAGCGATTGATTCTCTGCGACACCAATGGCGGAACGTTACCAACTGAAGTCTCTGAAATCGTAAAGCAGATTAAAGAAGATCTTGGGGAAAATGCTGTGATCGGAATCCACTCACACAATGACACCGATACGGCAGTAGCTTCGGCGCTCTCAGCAATAGAGGCAGGCGCACAACAGGTGCAGGGCTGTATCAACGGATACGGCGAGCGAACTGGTAACGCCAACATGATCAGCGTTATCGGCAATCTCAAGTTAAAGATGGGCTTAGATGCCGTTTCTGATGAACAGCTTGCTTCGCTGACCGAAGTTTCTAATTTTGTTTCAGAACGTGTGAATCGATCACCGGACCAGTTCCAACCTTTTGTTGGTTCAAGTGCGTTCTCGCACAAGGGTGGACTACACGCTGCAGCTACTCAGAAGTCGGTTCAGGCATACCAGCACATTGAACCTTCGTTGGTCGGTAATTCGAACGATGTTGTTATTTCTGAGCTGTCAGGCCGAGGCAACGTCATCCACCGAATTCGAGAGATGGGTCTCGACGCGGATTTGAACGACACCGACGCACGACGAATCGTACAGCACGTTAAAGATCAGGAATCTAAGGGGTTCTCCTACGAAGGAGCAAACGCTTCGTTTGATCTGGTTTTACGGCGGGCACTTCCAAATTATGAAGCGCCGTTCGAGATGGTCGACTTCATGGTGGTTATCGAAAACCGCCGTCGCTCCTCTTTCGGAACCGGCTGGCGCAAAGATGGCGCAGAGCACCCGATGCTTTCCGAAGCTACGGTGAAAGTGCGGGTAGGCGACGTTGTTCAGCACACAGCCGCAGAAGGCGATGGCCCCGTTGGCGCTCTCGATGGTGCTCTACGAAAGGGCTTAGTCGGCGCATACCCCGAGCTTTCAGCTATTCGCCTAACGGACTACAAAGTACGCGTGGTAAACGAAGGCGTTGGAACCGGTGCAGCGGTAAGAGTCGTTATCAAATCTGCCGACGACAAAGACGTTTGGTACACGGTTGGGGCGTCGACGAATATTCTCGAGGCCAGTTGGCTTGCGCTAACCGACAGCTTTGAATGGTGGCTTTTCAAGAACAGCGTGGTTGGAAGCTAGTCCGAAGCTCTGTACGTATCACCGTCGGTTTCGATAATAAGTTCAATAACTTCAGATTTACCGTTTATAGCGAAAGCGCGAACGACCGGGCGAGTTTTTTCCACCAAAGAAACGATTACCTGGCGAGTAGATATGTTCGCCACGGCAACAGCGTTCGAGATGTCGGTCTTTGACGGATATCCCTGAGTGAACGTGTGCGAATGATAAATCGCCACGAACTCTCGATTTGATTTCTTCGCCTTGTCTTGCGCTTCGATCAACTCAACCGGCTGCATTGTGTACCGGCTAATAGGTTTGCTATTTACGTTCGACATCCGATGTACTTCATCTGCTTCATGCCCTTTGCCAAGTAGTAGACCGCAACTCTCGGTGGGGTCGTCTTGGAGTGCGTGAGAAATGAGATCAGCAAGTAATCGTCGCGGTATCTTAATCGGCAAAGGTTCGTTTCGTGATGTGCAACTGGTTGGCAATCGATTTTCAACAGGTCGCCAACACACTAGTAACGTGGATGCACGATTATACGTACAGTCATAGAATCAATTGTCGAAATTGAACGATCGTTTTGCTGTAAAACACCTTCCCACAAAATTTAGCCAGAGCGCAGAAATTGATGAATAAAGAAGAACTTAAGCAATCAGCTGGCATTCTCGCCTTGGCCCGAGTCCGTAATCAAGCGATCGATGCATTGCCTGACGGATACCGTCCAGCCGACGTCGCAGAGGCGTACCAAGTTCAGGAGCAGCTTCATGAACTGTTGGATGAAGCTGGCTACGGCAAACGAGTTGGCTACAAGATTGGCTGCACGACCGAAGTGATGCAAAAATTCTTGGGCATCCACAGTCCCTGCGCTGGCGCGATTTATAACACTGCTATCAATTACATCGCTGTTTCGGCACAGTTCGACAACTTTGCGCACCCGGGCGTTGAATGCGAAATTGCAGCTTTCATCGGCTCTGATTTAACTCCAGCCGCAGATGGCTCGCCCTTCACTCGGGCGTCGGTGGCTCCGGCGGCTCAAGCATTGTTTGGTGCTATCGAGATAGTCGACGACCGCTGGACCGATTACAAATCTGTTGATACACCAACATTGATCGCTGACGATTTCTTCGCTTCTGGAATTGTTTTAAGCCAACCGAAGCCAGCTGACAAAGCCCCTGATCTTGGATCGGCACGCGGCCATATGACCATAAACGGCGATCAAGTTGGTGCAGGCACAACCGGCGATATTCTAGGTCACCCTTACGAAGCTCTCGCTTGGCTCGCGAATTCACTTGCAGAGCGCGGTAAGCACCTTCGATCGGGGGAAATCGTAATGCTAGGGAGTGTCGTAGAGACAAAGTGGGTCGAACGTGGCGACGAAGTCGCTATCGACATCGAAGGTGTCGGTGGCGCACTCGTGAAGTTCGTTTAGCGCCGACGTCTCCACACCATTTTCCCGGCTTATTCGCTACCAACGTGCACTGCGGGTATATGATCTCGCTTGCGTGGATAAACGCACCGAACATACAACCTTCGAAGCCGTCTGGAGTGGGCACGTTGAGAATTACCGACATTGAAGTCATCAAATGGCATCCGGGGGCTGGTAAGAATTTCATCTATATCAAGCTTTCGACCGACGCCGGAATTACGGGTTGGGGAGAGGCCTACTCTCAGGCCGATCGCGATACTCAGATTGAAGCACATGTCGACCAACTCGCACGCTATCTGATCGGTCGCGATCCGTTCCACATTCGTCATTTCATGCACGTCGCCCACGAGGACTTCGCAACAAAGCGTTCAGCAATGGATCTTCACTGCGCTCTAAGCGGCATTGAAATCGCCATGTGGGACATTGTAGGTAAAGCGACCGAACAGCCCATCTACAACCTGATTGGCGGACCTGTCCGCCCCACTATCAGGGTCTATGCGAACGGCTGGGCCAGCGGATCGGCAGACGACATAGCCCAAAAGGCCGCAATACTTGTTGAAGAACGCAGGTTCAACGCCCTAAAGTTCGATCCATTTCCTGGTCCTTGGCGTGAATATGTGAATCGTGACGAACTTGCAGAAGCTGCGGCAACCGTCGGCAAGGTGCGTAAGGCTGTAGGACCAGACGTCGAGTTATTGATAGAAGTACACAGGCGCCTCGCACCAATGAACGCTATTCGGATGGCGAAGTCGATTGAAAAGTACAACCCGTACTGGTTCGAAGAGCCTTGCCCGCCCGACAACATTGACGCGATCAAAGAAGTAAAAGAGAACACGACGATTCCGGTCGTTACAGGCGAAGCGCACTATACTCGCAACGATTTCCGAGAGATTTTCGACAAACGAGCTGTCGACATTATTAATCCAGATATCTGCAACACAGGCGGGATTCTGGAGATATCGCAAATCGCCGCAATGGCACAACCACACTACATCGGCGTGTCTCCACACGGATACAACTCGACGTCGATTGGTCTCGCCGCTGGAGTGCACGCTTCGGCGAACATGCCTAACTTCCTTATTTACGAATATTTCGTCAACGTGGAAGAAGTTTGTCGCAGTTTCACATCGGGCTACTTAGAGCCTTACAACAGCTATATCGAACTACCTACAGCGCCTGGTCTTGGTGTTGAAATCGATGAAGCAAAGCTCGCCCAACACCCGTACAAGCCGTTCCCTGCTCGAAACATACGAACAGTTGAAGACGAACGCCAGTGGCACTAGTTCGTCTAAATTACGATCTGTAAGTCGAGTTAAAACCGAACCTCCTCGACCTTGATGGTCGGGGGTGTTCGGTTTAGATGCGCACACTCAGTACAGTATCGAAATGCTATGCCATATTGCCCGGAGGAATGACAGCGAGCGCTAGCTTACACCGTAGCTACGTCGAGTCTTGCTCGAAACGTAGTGACTGTGGCGTGCAACCTGGTCTCCAAGCAAATTCGCCTGGTTTAGCTCTTTCGCCGACACAAGTTTTGTGTCAAATAAATGGCCAAGCCGCGCAAATGCGAGACGGATGACATTACTCAATTTTTTCTCTCTTAGAATTAACTTCTAAACGGATTATGTACCGTTTTGCGTTCTACCAGTGGATTTCGTTATTACCCATCCGATGAACTAAGTTCAATAATATCACCAGTGCAATAGCTTTGTAACGATTTTCGTCACGTAAACACTCGATAACAACAACAGCCTCACGGTTAGCCAGTGTATATTCTCACATCTATATCCATTTCGTAATAATTAGTGGCATATATTGCCAATAATCACCATTAAAAGGCGTGTGCGTGATTTTGCTAGGTATTTTCTCTAGTCTTTTTAGTAATCGCGTGAATACTTTCGAGCGTTTTACTCGATATTTTGCAAATAAAAAAATAAACTACGGCGAGGCGAAATTCGTTGAGGTGGTTGTGACTATTGAGGCAACAGTCGCTGGGTCGATTCAGCAGTATTTGCGATCTCAGTCCAATTCCAAAGCTGCGGAATCGTGTCGATTTTAGCCCACATGTTCTGCTGATCGGCGAAATGCGGACTCGCAGGATGACCTGACGAACCCAGTGGAACAATCCAGCGACCGTTGCTCCAGTTCGAAGGATCGTGAATGTATCGATTAATCGGGCCAGTCTTTATTGCAAATTCTGCCGGTGTAGGACTTCCGCTGGCAAACGGCACATCGCCGTCACCCGATGCCTCAACTCTCGGAGGATTCAGCTGGTCAGCTGCATCGGGATAGGCACCTACCAACGGGTGTATGTGCCCGGTTTTATGCATATCACCCCACCGCCATTTGCTAACGTCATCGCCGAATCGAGCAACTAGATAGTCGATTCCTGCTCTAAAAGCATTTTCAACGAGTGCACTTGTATCGAAGCCATAGGGAGCTTCAGCCAACGTTCCATCACGCAGTCTTCGAATGAAATCTGGTTTCAGTTGGCGTCGAAGTTGATCTTCCGCTCCAGCATCAACATCCTCGCCTGTCACTCCACCCGCCAAAGAGCCGTATGCGGCAATCGCCAGTTGCTTGTTTAGCTCACGTGTAGATGCGCCATAGACGCCGGCAGCAGATGAGTCTTCTTTCAGATCGTGATCCCAACCGGCAAGTAAATCGGCGGCAGTTGAGTAGATACCTTCTAATCCCGACAGGCTTCCAATTGCGCCAGTCAGTGCGATTGCAGGAATAGAAACCGTATCGCCATGAATTGAAGACATGTCGGCAACAGTCGCCTTTAGACCTTCCAGATCGTCGATCCGCCCTCGAATACGGCGAGCTCGGTAGTCAGTGCCATACGAGTGGGTTAAAAAGTGTTCGTAATCCTCGTTGACAACTCGCTGGTTACACGTAACAATCCAGCCCGAATCGGGATTTTTAGACCGAGGAAGTTCTGCGTTCCGAATAAATCCGTTCCACTCATTCTCGCCTGTCCAGCCGGGAATCGGACCCCAACCGTTTGTGCCAGATCGGGCCGGAACACGGCCCTTGAATAGATACCCAAAGTTGCCGTGAACATCGGCGTATGGGTAGTTGTTCACTCGGTCAGTCCATGTATCGAACGCTTTTTCTAGATCATCAGCCGACTGAGACTTCATAGCGCCGTACGCAGCGTCGACCCATCTTGTTCCGCCTCGGGATCCAGGATCAGAGATCGCTATCCCCCATCCAGAATCGACGCTCCCCGAAATGATCGGACCGTGATGAGTCTCGACTATCTCAACTTGCTGCGATTCACCGTTCTTCACAAAAATTTTCTCTGTGGAAGAAACGGCTTCCAGCCAACTGTCCTTGAAAAGGTATTCAACCTTGCCAACGTTCCGACGCAGCTGCTCTACAAATAAGTCTTGCGTATCGGCGCCGCCATGCGTCATGCCCCACCCGACGTTATCGTTGTGAGCGAAGTGCATTGCCATCGGAACGCCCGGTATAGAATGGCCAAGTACCTGAAACTCAGGAGTCTGTAGATGAACCTGGTAGTAGACGTTCGGAACTTCTAGCCCTCTGTGAGAATCGCCAGCGACCAGAGGCAATCCTGATTCCGTGCGATCTCCTGAGATAGCCCAGCCGTTCGAGCCGCCATCGGTTTCACGTAACGACTCTGTGGCGTTCACTACTTCGGTCAACTCTTCAATGGCGTTCAGCACCGCACCAGAATATTCAGCTCCGGGTGGAACGGTCATAAGTACACCAGGCTGGCTACCGGGAGAAATCGCTGCAGTTCGCTCGGGTCCAATCTCAGCGGCCAGCTTTGCGAGCCATAGCTTCGCTTGAAACGACCCTTCAGCCGTGTTGCGTACTTTGTAAACGAGAATGCAGTGCCAGTCTTGCCACTTCTCGGGCTTCGTGCCAGTAAGCTTATATTCGACTGGTAGAGGCGCATCCGACTCAATAAATGCATTCACTCCGGCGGTGTAGGCGGCGATCATCGCCTTTGCCTCAGGGCTGCAAACTTCGAGGTCACGCTTAGAAACAATATGCAGCGAACGCTGGCGCATAAGTCGGTCTTGAGCGAGTCCGAGTTCGCCAATATGCTCTGACGATCGACCCAAGCAGCGCAATCGATCGTAGTCCATCTGAAAAAGTCGATCTTGCGCAGTGGCGAATCCTTGGGCGAAGAAGAGGTCGGCTTCGTTGTCGGCGGTGATATGAGGGATACCCCATTTATCACGGTGGATAGTGGATCCCGAAACTATGTCCGGTAGTACTTGATCCGATTCAACATCAGGTAGTGCATTTTGTAGATCGGCATCGGTTATCTGGTTAGTCATACTTCTCGAGTGAATCCTATTTTATCTCCACACTTGTTCATTGGAACCCGGTTACTTTATTCCGAGGCTCGCCAGTGTCAAGGAAATCATGAGAAAAGTCACGGCTTTTTTGAACTTGACCACGACAAATCCGAGTAGCTAATATGACGCGTAATGAGTAGGCTAGCTCCGCTCGACCAACAATGCACCAAGCCACCGACAGGAACTGAACGTTGAAGATCACCAGCGCCCGATCTTGGGTAGTCAAAACTCCATGGGACAACAATCCGGGAACCGAAGAAGTACGAGACCCCGTGAATCGAACATTCGTATTTATTCAGGTCGACACTGACGAAGGTATTACCGGCTGGGGTGAGATCACTACATACCCAGGTCCTGTAGCCAACGGAGCCATAGCAGCTTTCGTTAATCAGATCGGAAAATGGCTGATTGGAGAAAACCCAGAAGATATTGAACGAATCTGGGCGAAGATCTTCAGGGGCATGACCTACGTCGGAACTCGTGGTGCGACGACGGCCGCGATTAGCGGACTCGACATCGCACTGTGGGACATACGAGGAAAAGTTCTGAATCAGCCTGTTTATAAGCTGCTAGGCGGAGCAGTCCGAGACAAAATCGCACTTTACTGCCACCCGCCTGAACCGCAGTCTTCCGAACACATCACCGAGTCGGTAAAGGAAATTGTTGCATCGGGTCATCGGGCGTTCAAGATGGACCCGATGATGCATAATCTTCACGTTGGCAATGCCAGCTTCCTTGATGGAGAGATCAGCCCCAAAGCAGAAAATGCAGCAATGGACGTCGTAGCTGCGGCGCGAGAAGCTGCTGGACCCGACATCGAAATACTTATCGATGCACACGGAATGTACAACGTTCCGACCGCAATTCGCTTGGCCAACCAGATGGCTGAATGGGACATTTTCTGGTTCGAAGAGCCGGTTCCTGCTGAAAGCTGGAAAGCACTGAAACAGGTCAAAGAGCAGATCACTCCGCTTGTTTCGGTTGGTGAGCGACTCCACACCCGCTGGGATTTCGTTCCTATCTTCGAAAACGGTCTCGCCGACTACATCATGCCCGACGTTACATGGACCGGCGGAATTACCGAGCTAAAGAAGATCGCCACAATGGCAGAGGCATACTACATACCGATCTCGCCCCACGACGCATCGGGTCCTATCAACGTAATTTCAGGTGCGCAGGTGATGATGACAGTACCTAACTTCTACAAGCTCGAAACAAGCCGATACGATCTGTCGGGTTACAACGTGATGGTCGATCATCCGTTGGAAATTAGCGAAGGCAATCTCACTGTATCGGATCGACCGGGGCTCGGCGTGAATCTCGATCCGGACTGGCTCGCTGCTCACGAAATAGATCCCAACGACGAGTTCGCTGGTAAGGATTCGTAAGCGCATAAACACGAGCGATCTAAGCTGCGGAATTTTCGTGTTTAGTCAGCACTCGAATTCACAACCTAGACAAGTGATAGTTCTTAGGGGTTAAAGGAAACAACCGCATCGCCAAATAGCAGAGATACGGCCGTTTCAAACGAATAATCTAGGTAAGACTACCCAGCAACCAAGCCAGCGATCATGTCGCCAACCTGACTGGTAGTGAGCGGTCGCTCGCCACCAGTTGCGATATCGCTAGTACGGTATCCCTCTGAAAGGATCGAATCGACGGCATCTTCAATGACCTTTGCTTCGTCATTCAATCCAAGTGACAATCGGAGCAGCATTGCTGCGCTCAAGATCGATGCCATTGGATTCGCAATCGACTTACCAGCAATGTCAGGTGCCGAACCGTGGATTGGTTCGTACAACGCTGGCTTACCACCACGTCGACGTCGACCGTTCTTTGGAGGCAGTGACGACAATGATGCTGAAGGAAGCATTCCGAGAGATCCACCAATTACCGCAGCTTCATCGGAAATGATGTCACCAAAAGTATTTTCGGCAACGATAACGTCAAATATCACAGGGTTGGTGATGATCTGCATCGCAGCATTATCGGCAAGCATGTGAATTAGCTCAACGTCTGGGTACTCAATACCGACTTCAGTTGCGATCTCTCGCCAGAGTCGTGACGACTCCATAACGTTCATTTTGTCGAGTGAGTGAACGCGCTTCTTGCGGTCACGAGCAAGCTCGAAAGCTACTCGAACGACTCGCTCTATCTCTTTTTCGGAGTAGGCGAGGGTGTCGACTGCTCGGCGACCACGGGAATTCTCCCAGCGACGCTTTGGCTTACCGAAGTAAAGGCCACCGGTTAGTTCACGAACGATGATGAAATCAACGTCTACTAACAGTTCTGGTCGCAGTGGAGAAGCATCGATGAGCTGCTCGTATACCTTCGCAGGTCGAAGGTTGGCGAAAAGGCCGAGACCTTTACGAAGAGCGAGGATACCGTCTTCAGGTCTAACCTTAGCCGCCGGGTCGTCCCACTTGGGGCCACCAACAGCACCGAACAAAACAGCATCAGAACCAAGAACAATATTCATAGTGTCGGCTGGAAGCGCCGATCCAGTTTCGTCGATAGCAGCGCCACCAACAGGACCAGTCACGTATGTGAAATCATGTCCAAAACGACTGCCAATAGCGTCAAGAACTTTTATCGATTCGGCTGTGACTTCTGGCCCAATGCCATCGCCACCAAGAACTGCGATCCGTGCATCCATCTAAAAAGCTCTGCTTTCGCTACTCAAAATTGAATGTCCCATAATAAAACAACCAGTGAAGTCTACCAGCGCGCAGACGCACTCACCACCATAATTTGTAAGGAGTGTACTACGGGCAGATAACCGCCTACCAGCGGGCGGTACGTTTTTCCTCGAATGAGTCGATTGTTTCGCCTAGTGACATCGTGATCCCAACGTCGTCTAATCCCTCAAGAAGCGAGTTCTTGCGGAACGGATCGACTTCGAAGCTAGCGTTCAGCCCTTGATCGTCAGTAACCGTCTGCGTTGTGAGATCGACAGTTACCTTGTACCCAGAACCACGAAGCGCTCTCGCCATAATGGTGTCGACTTGTGGCTCGCTGAGAATCACAGGCAGAAGACCGTTCTGCATGCAGTTGTTGCGAAAAATATCAGCGAAGCTCGTAGCAATGATCGACTTGAAGCCCATTTCCATGAGCGCCCACGGTGCATGCTCCCGTGACGATCCCGATCCGAAGTTGCGACCGCCAACGAGAATATTCGCATCGCGGTAACGGTCTTGGTTCAAGATAAAATCTGGATTTGGAACGCCGTCTTCAAGGTATCGCCAGTCGAAGAAAGCGAATTCACCGAATCCGGTACGCTCAATCCTTTTCAGGAACTGTTTCGGAATAATCTGGTCGGTGTCGACATTCGCTCGGTCGAGCGGTGCGACGATACTGGTGAGTCTCGTAAACTTTTCCAATGTAGTTACCTTTTATCTATCTTTGTTTCAGAGTTTCGGTTAGGAATCTGTATGGACACTTATAAATTTGTGTTTTAACTGACCTCTTCGTGATATTGCCAGATCAAAACAACTACTGACCAGAACCACGCCGCTTAGAACGAGCTTTTTGGTTTTCAAGATCTTTACGTCGAATCCCCTCTTTCAGAGCCTTTTCGAGAGGATCAACAGGAAAAGGAGGAGTCACAGTTATATCGCCAACTTTGGCATGACGTAATTCCTGACGTTTGTGAAGCTCAAGCGCAACAAGAATTGCGGCAACTCCCAGAACGGCCAGCAGCAGATCGGCGACGATTAGGCGCTGATGAACAATAACCACATCATCGAGAGTCTCTCGTACTGAGTACCAGAACATTCCGATAGTACGCGGGTTGAAAACGAATACGGCGACAAATATTGCTGCCCAGACATGAACGATAACAGGGACCTTGCCCTTTATTTTCCACTCTGTTTGGTTACTTGTTGTAACGTCAGGGTCGCTTCCACGGAATAGTTCTCGGAACACCTGCCAAGGCTTAACAAGGTTCAGAACGGGAACGAAAAACCACATTACCGACTTCTCAGGTGAGAATCCTTGTTTGTCGCTTTTGAGAGTCAACAAGTTTCGGCTCGATCGATGCGTGAATGCTCCGAACGCAAACATATTTGCGAGCAATATTGCAATCAGAAGTACAAACAACATCGCTCCAGTGTCTTTGACCGATGTGTACTTATCCTGAACATCCATAAGACGAGTGCACTCTGGTGACATAGCGATAATCTGTGACTCGTTTGTACAGTCAACGCCTTCTAGTGCAGCGAATTCGAGAATTTTGTTGACGTCACGCAAGGTCGATTGCTGAGTCGGAGGGACGCTTGCCATACCTTGGTTTTGCAAATCAATCAGGTAGCTCGCTGCTGCACGATCTTGCCATGCCAGCACCAGAGCGACAATAACCCAAGCCGTGAGAGCCACGACGACCCATTTGATCTGAGTACTGTTCGATTCATAGCTATATGGCTCGTATCGTTTGGCCTTGGCACGATCCATTTCATTACGACCGGTGATGCTTCCAATAAGTCCGCCGCCACCGGCTACTGGCTTACTGGAGTTACGCGTACGGCGACCAGACTTGGCTGAATCAGGCGCGTCATCACCAACGACCCGTCTATCCTTTGGCGGACGAGGATCATATTTTTCTGCTGGATCACCGGATTGCAATACGTACTACTCTCAGACTAGCTTTCTATTCAAACAAAAGACCTAACTATTCGGTCTCCCAATCTCGAACATCTACGAAGTGACCTTCGATAGCTGCTGCTGCTGCCATTTCAGGGCTTACAAGGTGCGTACGACCGCCCTTACCCTGCCGGCCTTCAAAGTTTCGGTTAGATGTTGATGCACATCGTTCGCCTGGTACCAGAATGTCGGGATTCATTCCCAGACACATCGAACAACCAGACTCACGCCACTCGAAGCCTGCGTCCTTGAAGATCTGATCGAGACCTTCTTTTTCGGCGAGAATTTTTGTCAGAGTCGAACCCGGCATGATCTGAGCCCGAACAGTTGAAGCGACTGTGCGTCCCTTTACGATCTCAGAGGCAGAACGTAAATCTTCAATTCGTGCATTTGTGCATGACCCAATAAACACTCGATCAATTTCGATATTTTCTATCTGAGTTCCACCTGTAAGCCCCATGTACTCAAGAGCATGCTCTGCAGAAGAAACATCGGCCGGGTCTTCGAAATCATCAGGCGCAGGAACACGGTCGGTGATCTTAGCGACCTGGCCAGGGTTCGTGCCCCAACTCACGTGAGGCTCGAGAGTGTCGCAATCAATCTCAAGAAGGTCATCGTATTCAGCGTCTTCGTCCGTGGCAAGTTCTCGCCATTTAGTAACGGCAGCATCGAATGCATCGCCCTTAGGAACGAACTTACGCCCATTCATCCAGTCGAACGTAGTGTCGTCTGGAGCGATCAGGCCAGCTCTCGCACCACCCTCAATAGTCATATTACAGACGGTCATTCGTCCAGCCATGTCGAGTTTCTTGATGGCGTCGCCTGTGTACTCAACAACATAGCCAGTCCAGCCGGCAGTTCCGACTGTACCGATAGCAGCGAGAATCATATCTTTGGCGGTTACGCCCTTTTTCAACTCGCCGTTGAAGCGAACTTCCATAGTCTTTGGCTTCATCTGTCGGAGAGTCTGAGTAGCAAGAACGTGCTCAACTTCAGATGTGCCGATACCGAATGCCAGCGAACCGAACGCACCATGAGTTGAAGTGTGCGAATCGCCACAAACGATCGTCATTCCGGGTTGGGTATAGCCCTGCTCAGGCCCAATGACGTGAACTATGCCCTGGGCTTCGGAATCGATGTCGTACAAAACGACACCAGTCTCTTCACAGTTCTTCCGGAGAGTGTCGACCTGAATACGAGCGATAGGGTCTTTGATTACTTCGTTTCGTGTGTCGTCGGTAGGTAAATTGTGGTCGACCGTAGAGATTGTGAGATCGGGTCTACGAACCTTACGGTTGGTCAATCGCAGAGCTTCAAAAGCCTGTGGAGAGGTGACTTCGTGAACCAAATGAAGGTCGATGTAAATAAGAGCTGGTTGGCCTTCAGGCTCGGCAACGATGTGCTGTTCCCAGATCTTCTCGAACATGGTCTTTGCCATGTGCACATAACTCCCAATAACTAGATGACTTTTTGAGTCGATTGCCTACAATTAATCAAAGTAGACAGAAATAGTAACGCAAAAGCGGCACTCCGAATAATTTGGAGTGCCGCTTCTCTATGTTTCACGTTGCATGTTTTGATCTACACCGCCCCTGTGGATACAGATCGATCCTGCACACCGATTGTGATCAGCCGGTTGATGGCATTCACATACGCCTTGGCCGAAGCCACAACGATGTCGGAGTCGGAACCACGACCGGAGTAAACCGATCCGTCCTTCGCAACCCTGATTGTCACTTCACCTAGCGAATCGATTCCTTCAGTGACCGCTGATACAGAGAATTCAGTGAGTTCGATATCGAGGTCAACGACCGAGTCGATCGCCTTGCAAACCGCATCGACAGGACCAGTGCCTTTCGATTCGACTGACCGCAACTCACCATCTGGGCAATCAAGCGTAATTTTCGCTTCAGGCTCTACATCGTTACCGCACACGACATGAACCGACGTAACTTTGTAAGTTCGGTCCGTATCAATATATCGGTGCTGCTCTGACATGAGTGCTTCAAGGTCAACATCAGTAACTTCACGCTTGTTATCGGCAAGATCCTTGAACGTAACAAATACGCTCGAAAGCTCGTCGTCCGACAAGTCGTAACCAAGTTCGTGCAAACGTGATCTAAGCCCTGCTCTACCCGACAGCTTGCCAAGCACGATTGCCTGACCACGCCATCCGACTATGTCCGGCTCCATTATTTCGAAGGTCGTTCGATCTTTCAGATACGCATCCTGGTGAATACCGGACGAGTGCCTGAACGCGTTCTGACCGACGATTGCCTTATTCGCTTGAACAGGAATACCAAAAATCGAACTGACCATGCGACTGGAGTTGCCGATTTCCTTCGTATTTATGTTTGTACCGATCTGATAGTGATCCGGCCGAGTCTCGATAGCCATAATGACTTCTTCAAGAGCTGCGTTACCCGCACGCTCTCCGAGTCCGTTGATACAGCCTTCAACCTGCCGAGCACCGTTTTCGATGGCAGCAAGCGAGTTAGCAGACGACATACCAAGATCATTGTGGCAGTGAACACTAATCACCGCCTGATCGATATTCTGAACGTTATCTTTGATGCCTTTAATCAAAGCACCAAACTCTTCGGGAGTTGAATATCCAACGGTGTCTGGAATGTTGACAGTAGTGGCACCAGCTTTAATGACAGCTTCGACCATAGCATAGAGATATTCTGGTTCTGTGCGTGAGGCATCCATTGGCGAAAACTCGACGTCATCGACGTAGGTTTTCGCGTGGGTGACTGCGTTCACAGCCATATCCATGATAGCTTCGCGGTCTTTCCGCATCTGGTGCATCAGGTGGATATCGGAAGCAGAGAGGAACGTATGTATACGTGCGTTCTTAACACCTTCAAGCGCCTTACCTGCAGCATCAATATCAGCTTTGACCGCTCTCGCCAAAGAAGTAATAATCGGGCCTTTCACTTCGTTGGCAATGCGGCGTACTGCCTCAAAGTCACCAGGCGAACTACCTGCGAAACCTGCTTCGATCACATCAACGCCTAGCTTGTTTAGCTGGTGAGCGAGACGTAGTTTTTCCTCGACCGTTAGACCTGCTCCGGCAGATTGCTCGCCGTCACGTAGTGTCGTATCGAAAATTATTACTTTGTCTTGTGTATCGCTCTGCTGCGCCATGTGAATACCTCCAGCGCTCGACATTTTAGACGGGCTACACCCACCAAAAATTAATTTTGAATGCCGGCCTTTTTCGTGAAAACCGGCATTCCCATCAAAAAAGGAAGGGACTATTTAAGTAGTCGACTCCAACCAAGGCATCATGTCGCGAAGTTCTTTACCGACTTTTTCAACGCCGTGAACTTCGTTATCGGCACGCATCTGCTTGAATTTGTGCTGACCTTCATCATTCTCAGCAATCCACTCTCGGGCGAATTCACCCGATTGGATCTGACGGAGAACTTCCTGCATATTCTTCTTAACGTTTGAGTCAATGATGACTGGACCACGTGTGTAATCGCCGTACTCAGCTGTTTCACTGATTGAGTACCGCATGTGACCAAGACCACCCTGGTACATGAGATCGACAATGAGCTTAAGCTCGTGTAACACCTCAAAGTAAGCAGATTCTGGCTCGTAACCAGCTTCAACTAGAACTTCAAATCCGGTCTTCACAAGTTCGCTCACCCCACCACAGAGAACAGCCTGCTCACCGAACAAGTCGGTTTCGGTCTCTTCCTTGAAAGTAGTCTCCAGAATGCCAGCTCGCCCTCCACCGACTCCCTTGCCGTAAGCAAGTGCGAGATCGTGAGCAGTTCCTGAAACGTCCTGGTGAACAGCGATAAGACATGGAACACCAAGTCCTCGCTCGAATACTGCACGCACTCGGTGCCCTGGCGCCTTAGGAGCGATCATGACCACATCGACACCTTCAGGTGCGATTATTTGTTCATACAAAATCGTGAAACCGTGGGCAAAGAGAATCGTCTTGCCTTTGGCCAGGTTTGGCAGAACGTCTTCTTCGTAAACCGTCTTCTGAACAGTGTCAGGGAGACAGAACGAAATCAGGTCGGCCCGCTTGGTTGCTTCAGCGTTCGAAACAACTTCTAGTCCTGCTTCTTCAGCAGTTTGCTTGCTGCGACTGCCTTCGTAGAGGCCAACAATAACGTTGAAACCGCTGTCCTTAAGGTTCAGCGCATGGGCGTGACCCTGCGATCCATATCCGAGTATTGCGATCGTCTTAGCTCGCAGTATCGAATCATCAATATCTTTGTCGTAAGTGAGAGTAGCCATTTCGAATTGTCAGCCTTAGGGCTCGTGATTTTGTTTCCTGCTAGCAGTCCTAGCAGTATGCTTCGGAAGCGTTCTCAGACGCTTCCAGATTCGCCAGTCGTAATGGGAAGTACATAGGTCGAGTGGCTTGCATCGGCCTGATATAGGCCATCTTCTTTGCCCTCTACAAGAGTTCCTCTGAGAGTTGCGACTCTACCGGTCCGAATCACTTCCAGTAATCCGAATTTCTTCATTAGTTCGATCAAAGAATCGATTTTCTGTCGCCCACCCGAAATTTCAAGTGTCAGACTTTCAACGCCGATGTCAATGACGTTTGCTCGATATACATTCGTCAGTTCAAGTACTTCGCCTCGTTTTGCAGCTGGTGCAGCCACCTTGATTAGCGCCAGTTCTCGCCAGACGATATTCTTTTCAGTTATATCGTGAACTTCCACAACATCGATCAACCGATCGAGCTGTGCTGCCACATGTCGTACAACCTCATCAGGTCCTTCGACAACGAAGGTCATTCTAGACAAACCCGGTTGTTCTGATCGACCAACAGCTAAACTGGCAATGTTGAACCCGCGTCGTCGGAAAAGGCCAGATATGCGAGCGAGTACACCCGGCTTATCTTGAACAAGAGCCGAGATGGTTCGTTGAAATGTCCCGTTCTCTGGTGCCATTAGTTCGGGTCCTCGATCAGTTCCTGAACGCTTTGACCTGCAGGAATCATTGGGTAAAGATCGTCGACTTTTTCGATAACGAAATCGACAATCACAGGGCCATCGTGAGCATTCGCTTCCGCGATAGCAGACTCAAGTTCATCCTGACTAGTCACACGAATACCCTTCATCCCATAGGCTTCTGCAAGCTTCACAAAATCAGGGTTAGCCGTGTATGTTTCGGCCTGAAAGTCACCGTCGTAGAAGAAATCCTGCCACTGAGTAATCATTCCCAAGTGGTTGTTGTTTAAAATAGCGTACTTCACCGGCAAATTGTTTTCGACAGCCGTCGCCAGTTCCATGAGGGTCATCTGAAAACCACCATCGCCGCAAATCGACCAGACCAGCTTGTCTGGGTTTCCAACCTGCGCACCGATAGCCGATGGAACTTCATAGCCCATCGTTCCAGCGCCACCCGAAGAAAGCCACGAGTTAGCATTCTTGAACTGATAGTGCTGAGCAGCCCACATTTGGTGCTGACCTACCCCGGTAGTAATAATCGCATCACCCATGGTGACGTCGGAGAGCGCTTTCACAACGTGCTGACCCATCAAGCGGTCAGTCTCAGGAATACGCAGTGATGGGTGTTCTGCTTTTAGATGCTCAATACGTTGTAACCACTCAACGTGAGTCGCCTGATTCACTTTAGGAGTCAGTTGAGTGAACACATCTTTGATATTGCCGACAACCGGCGCTTCAACTTGAATACTCTTGTTGATTTCAGCGGGGTCTATATCGACATGTATTTTCTTCGAGCCAGTCGAAAATCGTTTGGCATCCCCTACGATACGGTCATCAAACCGGCTACCAAAGTTGATAATCAAGTCGGCCTGATCGATCGCCAGCGAGGCGTAAGCCATGCCATGCATTCCAGGAAATCCTGTGCTGAGCACGTGATCTTCTGGGAACGATGAAATTCCTAGCAATGTCGTAACTACAGGAATCTGAGCTTTCTCAGCAAGTTCCTTCAGTTCATCCCAAGATCTAGAGAGTACAACGCCATGACCAGCGAGGATCACAGGACGCTCTGATTCGTTGATCAGCCTAGCGGCAGCTTCAATCTGAGATTCTTCAGCCATGCCGGGTATTTTGTATCCGGGCAGGTCGACTGGCGCATTCGGATTGTATTCACCCATCTCCATGAATACGTCTTTAGGAATATCGATCAGCACCGGCCCAGGTCGACCGGTTCGTGCAATATGGAACGCCTCGTGGACTGTCGCACCGAGATCGTCGGCACGCATCACAAGGTAGTTATGCTTGGTTACAGGCAGGGTTGCGCCTGTGATATCGGCCTCTTGGAACGCGTCGGTGCCGATCGCAGCGCGACCGACCTGACCGGTTATTGCAACCATTGGAACCGAGTCCATCATGGCAGTTGCCAGACCCGTAATGAGGTTCGTCGCACCAGGACCAGACGTGGCGAAAGCTACACCGACTTTGCCGGTCGAACGTGCGTAACCGTCAGCAGAGTGGGCTGCACCCTGTTCGTGTCGCGACAGAATGTGTCGTAAATGGGGGTACTGCGAAAGCACGCCGTAGAGCGGAAGAATTGCGCCACCGGGAATGCCAAAGACCACTTCTACGCCCTCTTTGAGGAGCGCTTCGCAGACTATTTGACTACCACTGAGGTGCTTGGACATATCGTTTTCCTGGCACGATTGCCGATGTAACTCAGCAATTTATTCCTATGAAAATTTCGTAACTATCGATTCACAACTTTTGCGAACTTGCGTCATATACAAATTCACACTTACGCAGGGCAAAAAAAAATCTCGCCCCTTCACAAAGGACGAGACTTGCATCCCGCGGTACCACCTTCGATTGCCGAGTGTTAATATTTTGATCAACACTTGACCGCTCAACTAACCGTAACGTGGCCAATCCCGTTTGATCCTAGCCCCATTTTACAGAGTTCAGACCAACCGCTCCAGGGCGAGTTCTCGAATTAGTACGTACCGGATTCACACCAACACCGGTTCTCTCTTACGTACTGCTTTCGGTACTACTCCCGTTCACAGCGTTTCATACACGACAATTATAAGTGTTTCGGTCGTCGAGAAGCAATCATCCCAATACAGAATGTGATACCTAAAACCAATTATTCGGGTATTGATGCTGCAACTAAAACCGTCGCACCGTCCACTGGAATACACTGCTTCCGTTATTTACTGACTATTCGGTACAAAGTTATTGTCCATCCAAACCAACCTGCATCTCCGCAATTTCAAATGGTCCGACATCGACATTCTTCAGCGATTGCTGAACGAGATCGGTCGACATGGGCACAGAGATTGGGCTGCCTTTCCCGACGATCTACGTGCCGAACTAGCATTTCCTCGTGTTCGTCCTAAACGAAACATCGCACTAGCTGAGCATGATGGGCAGATCGTCGGCTATGCAATCGTCGAGCCTGAAGCAAATATCGGGCGGTCAGTAATCGGGATTGGAAGCAGCTCAATGGGTCTGACAATCCGTAAAAAGCTAATCGATTGGGCAATCAATCTAGCCGCGCAAGAAGCACCCATAGTTCACCTATCTACTCGTGATAACGAAACTGAGCTTGAAAAATTGGTTGAACAGCTTGGTTGGTCGAAGGTACGCCGATACATAAAACTCACAACGTCATCAAATATGACCAGCGCTATAGCAGCGGTTCCAGATGGATTCACGGTACGAACCATGTTGGGTCTC
>TARA_B110000438_G_scaffold28803_1_pt1 | contig 21702 bp, 20 predicted proteins | sample TARA_B110000438 | Tara Oceans TARA_B110000438 (sample SAMEA4398413) | marine metagenome | biome: Polar Biome; feature: [MES] marine water layer (ENVO:01000295) within the mesopelagic zone...; material: water (ENVO:00002006), including particulate matter (ENVO:01000060) such as...... | reverse complement strand
CAAAACTTTGTGTAACCGGTAAAAAATTACTTTATGATCATTTGCAAAACTTTAAACTCCCCTATAGGAAATTAGGAAAACTAATTGTCGCGCAAAATAGCGAAGAAGATGCGCTCGTAGCTGTACAGGAAAAAGCGCACGAAAACGGTGTTACCGATCTGCGCTGGATAGACACTCACCAGCTCCACAAATTGGAGCCAGAAGTTAGAGGTGGTGCCGCTCTGCTCTCTCCCTCGACTGGAATTATCGATAGTCACTCCTATATGCAAAATCTTTTGAATCTGGCTGAATCTCAAGGAGTCATCTTCGCATCTCACGCAGAAGTAAAAGCTGTTAAGCAAGAAGCGAAAACTTTCTTGGTAAATACTATTCTTACTCACACACATAGACTTGAAAGCTATAATTTCAACTGTGCTGAATTCATAAACTGTGCTGGTCTTGAAGCGCAAGAATTGGCCTTAAAAACAGAAGGAATGAATCCTGAATGTGTGCCTCGGCTGCATCTTTGTAAAGGTGACTATTTCAGCTATTCAGGTGTAAGTCCATTTAGCCATCTCATATATCCAATGCCCGAAGCAAATCATATTGGGCTGGGTATTCACTCAACTATAGATATTGCAGGGCAGTTACGTTTCGGTCCAGATACAGAATTCGTAGATGAGCAGAACTATGCCATCGATGCAGCCAAGTCCGATCGGTTTGTTAATTCAATTAGTCGTTATTTTCCCGCGGTAGAGCCAGCAAAGCTCCATCCTTCGTATGCGGGAATACGGCCTAAAATTGTTGGGCCTGAAGATGCTGCTGGAGATTTCCAGATCCAGGACAGCAGAGTTCATGGAATCAAAGGTTTGGTACAACTTTTCGGAATGGAATCTCCGGCACTTACAGCGAGCTTGGCCATCGGTGAGTATGTGATTGATCAGATGTGCAGAGAAGCACGAACTTAAGATAGCTAAACCTTGCTGGCCCCTCCATCTAAGACTATTTTATCGTGTCGGAAATGAACGAATCAATTGACTCCAGCCCCAAAGCAAAGATTCCATAATCAGCTGTGGATTAGGATTTGTGTTGCCTAAAAGCTGTCTATGAGACTCTTGGGCCTGATCATAATACCTCATCAAATTTGGTAGCAAAGAGATTGAAACTGCCTTTTCTTGCTGAAACATGGAAAGTAACTCTTGATGTTCAGGTTCTAGCTCACCCGACCGCTGATTAGTTAAGAGATATTTAACTAAGATAATTGAGACCTGTATTAAATACCCGACTACTACTTGTTCACCGATCTTTTTTGCTAAGGCAACGGTAGCCTGGATACTGGTTTCGCTAGCACTTAGTTGCACTAATTTATTGAGGAACTGTTGTTGATTTTCAAGGCCACCGGTATGTGATAATTCAAGACCATATAGCGGCCTATTCTGAGCGGATCTCGCCAGGGCTAAAGGATTTTCCTGGTCGGGGATATGCAGCGATAACCAATCTATGGCAGTCTTCTGATCGGGAATTTCCATAGATATCTTATGACAACGACTTCGAACGGTTGCCGGCAGTGAGCCAGGTAAATGAGTGCTTAATAATAGGTAAGTATTGCCCGTTGGTTCTTCTAAGGTTTTTAAAAGAGCATTAGCCGCTCCAGTATTCATTCGATGTGCGTTGGCGATTATAGCGATTTTCGCCTGACCTGCATGACTGGTTTTCTCTAGGAAATCTGACATAGATCGAACTTGATCAATCTTAATATCACGACTTCCCTCTTCGACGGTTAACACAATCGTGTCTGGATGCCCTCCTTCTATGTTTCCACCGTATTTACAGTTTTCGCAAGAACCACAAGCCGATAATTTTTCTGGAGCACTACACATTATAAATTTAGCTAATCCGTAAGCAAATAACTCTTTTCCAATTCCTTGTGCACCCGAAATTAAATAAGCATGCGCGAGTCTTTTCTCTCTAAACTCCGATGTGATTTTGTCCCATAGGTTTTTTTGCCAAGGGAAAGGTATCTGTTGTAATAAGCTCATTGCGCTTCGAAAAGCCTAGTTTTTAGTAATAATTCGATGTCTCGGCTCACTTCATCCAATTCATTTCCAGCATTTATAACTGCGCATCTTTCGGGGTGGTTCGTTGCGATTTGCAAGTAGACTTCTCTTACTTTCATAAAAAAATCCACATGTTCTCTTTCAAAACGATCAAGCTCTCCTCGATTTCTCGCCCGACTAAGACCAGTCTCGGGATCAAGGTCGAGAATTATTGTCAAGTCTGGTCGTAAACTTCCTTGTACCATGGTCTCTAATTCAGAAATTAGCTTAGCATTCATGCCTCGACCCCCTCCTTGATAGGCGTAAGTTGCATCAGTAAAGCGATCACAAATTACCCATGTACCTCCCTTCAATGCCGGCTCAATTACTTTTTCTATATGCTGTGCGCGCGCAGAAAATATTAGCAATAATTCACAAAGTTCTACTGGCGAATCGTCGCCAATGCTCAATAAAAGATCTCGAATATTTTCTGCCAAAAGAGTTCCACCTGGCTCGCGTGTAACGAGATAATCAATATTAAGATTGCCTAAATATTGTTTTATAAATTCAATATTTGTGCTTTTCCCTACACCTTCAACACCTTCTATTGTTATAAATATACCTCGATTCATCTTCGTCTTACTCGTTTATTGTGATTGCTCTTGTGGGCTGATTTGGAATCTGTTTACCGCGGCATTGTGCTCTTCTAAAGTGCTGGAAAAATAATGCGTGCCATCACCTTTTGAAACAAAGTAAAGATCTTCCGAGAGTACGGGGTTTAAACTTGCTAGAATTGATTCCATCCCTGCCAACGCTATGGGCGTTGGTGGGAGTCCGTCTATTCGATATGTATTGTATGCTGTTTCTTTGCGTAAATCCTCACGTTGAATGTCTCCTTTATAGTCTTCACCCATACCGTAGATTACCGTTGGGTCCGATTGCAATCGCATTCCCAGTTCCAATCGTCGAACAAAGACACCTGCGATATCCCCTCGCTCACTTTCAGACCCCGACTCTTTCTCTATGATGGATGCCATAATCAGCGCTTCATAAGGATTTTCATAAGGCAAAGCTCCTAGACGATTGGTCCATGCCTCCGTTAACACCTCATCCATTTTTTGATTAGCCCTTCTTAATATTTCGATATCTGTAGAGCCATTTGCATAAAAATAAGTATCCGGGAAAAATAGACCTTCTGCAGATTTAAAATCTAACTGTAAATCTGCAGAAATACCCTCTTTATCTATTAACTCAATCTCACGCCGTATATTAGGGCTCTGCCAGATTGCGTTTAGTGCTTGGTCTAGAGTCCATCCCTCTATCAGGGTTATCCGATACTGGGCTATATCGCCAGTCACCAACATATTTAAAAAATCCTTAGCACTAATACCTTTGGTTATTTCATACTCACCCGCCTGGATTGAGCTAGCAAGGCCCCTGAGCCTTGCATACATTGAAAATATCTGCGGATATTCATAGATGTCCTCCATTGCTAATTTGCGAGCTATTCGAGCTACCGAATTTCCTGATTCAACCTCGAAGTAGATTACATCTGCTTTTAACAACAATGGCAGGTTTATGGTTCTAAATAGATAAGCCACAGTAAAAAATGCAAATAACAAGAATATAATGCTTATTTTATGCAATTGTTTTTTGCTTGATTTTGGAACAAAGAAGCGCGGCGGCATATGTAGTTAGTTAACTTATTATGGCGAGTGAAAAGTTAACACTTTATATTCACTTTAGCACCGGCCTAAGGTGATTCAATCAAATAAATAGTTCGATATTTTTAGAATTTATTATTTAGAAGACTAACCTGATTCCATCGGGTGAAGGTCACTAAGAGAATTTAGAGAAAATCAAACTCCCGTTGGTGCCTCCAAAACCAAATGAATTGGAGAGCACAACGTTTATTTCTTGCTCGCGAGCAGTATGAGGTACGTAGTCGAGATCACACCCTTCATCTGGGTTGTCCAAATTAATAGTAGGTGAGATTACCTGGTCTTTTAAAGTAAGCACGGAGATTATAGCTTCAGCCGCACCAGAAGCACCTAACAAATGCCCTATCATTGATTTTGACGAGCTTATTGCCAACTCTTTAGCGTTGTTAGAGAAAACAGTCTTAATCGCTTCCGTTTCAGCGATATCCCCAGCCTGGGTTGACGTACCATGAGCATTAATATAATCCACATCATGAGGAGACATGCCAGCACTTAGTAACGCGTTACGCATGCACAAGACGGCTCCATAACCGCCTGGAGCTGGAGAAGTTATATGGTGAGCATCACCACTCATACCAAATCCAGAAACCTCTGCATAAATGTTCGCTCCTCGATTTTTCGCATGCTCCATTTCTTCCAGCACCATTATTCCAGCACCGTCACTAAGCACGAATCCATCACGATCTTTATCCCACGGGCGACTCGCTTTTTCTGGGGCATCGTTGCGTGTCGATAGCGCCCTTGCCGCACAAAAGCCACCTAGCCCTACTGGTGATGTAGACATCTCCGCTCCGCCAACTAGCATTACATCTGCTTGGTTGTTGGTGATCATATTGCTGGCTAAGCCAATATTGTGTGTTCCTGTTGTACAAGCAGTAACGACTGCTATGTTTGGCCCACATAGACCAAACCGAATAGAGAGATTTCCGGCAATCATGTTGATGATTGATCCTGGAACAAAAAACGGAGAGACCTTTCGTGGGCCAGACTCGTTTATCTGCAGGCTCGTTTCTTCTATGGTTTTTATTCCACCGATACCAGACCCAATTGCAACGCCCGCTCTTTCTTTGTTGATTAAGGAAACATCTAGGCCTGCATCTTCAAAGGCTTCCACACCAGCGGCAATACCATATTGTATGAAGTCATCCATGCGCCTGGCTTCTTTAGTAGCCATGAATTTGTTGCAATCAAAATTCTTAATGGCACCACCAAAGCGAGTACTGAAGGCGCTAACATCAAAATGGTCTAAGTCGGATATGCCGCTCTTTCCATTTTTAATAGCTTCCCAAGAGGTACTCACATCATTACCTAAAGGTGTCAATAAACCTAAGCCGGTAACAACAACTCGTCTATTACTCAAGTTGGTCTCCTATCTCAATTGCAACAGGCTAAACAAACAAAAGCCACCCTAGAGTGCTCCAGAGTAGCTTTGTTATTTACATCAATTAAAACTTAGAGGTGTTGATTGATATAGTCGCAGGCAAGCTGGACTGTGGTGATTTTTTCGGCTTCCTCGTCAGGAATTTCAGTTTCAAACTCCTCTTCCAAGGCCATGACTAATTCGACGGTATCCAAAGAATCAGCGCCTAAATCTTCTACAAATGAAGCAGAAGGTTTTACTTCGTCTTCCTTGACTCCAAGCTGTTCACAGACAATCTTCTTAACGCGCTCTTCTATGCTACTCATATTTATTATTAGCTCCTAATGCTTTGTTTCATAAGGCTTTTTTATGAAGCCTATCTGTTACATTTGGGTCGCAGCGGGTCACCCGCGTAAATTAGAGACGCGATTCTACCTCTATTTTGCGTAGTTGTAATGTTTAATTACAAATAAACCCCGTCAATTGGTTGGTTAATATTTAAGCAAGTAGCTCTTGATTTAAGCTCGGCCTCTGCGCATCGTCAAATATTGTTTAAGCCATATACATTCCACCATTCACATGGAGTGTTTCTCCCGTTATATAGGCGCCTTTATCCGAGGCTAAAAAACCAACCACACTTGCGACTTCCTCGGGCTGACCAAGACGAGCAAGCGGGATCTGAGCTAATAGTGTCTCGGTCTGTTGTATTGGTAATTTTCTTGTCATATCGGTGTCAATAAAGCCAGGGGCTACCGCATTGACAGTAATCCCCCGTGACCCAATCTCTTTTGCTAATGAGCGCGTAAAACCTTCTATGCCGGCCTTCGATGCTGAGTAATTCGTCTGCCCGCCGTTGCCGCTGGAACCAACGACTGAAGAAATATTTATAATTCTTCCCCATCGCGCTTTTGTCATCGCTTTAATGCAAGCCCTGCTTACTCGAAATATAGAGCTAAGATTAGTTTGTATAACTTCCGCCCATTCCTCTGGTTTCATACGCATTAATAGATTATCCCGAGTAATACCAGCATTGTTCACCAGAACTCCAGGGGGGTCGTATGTCGCGATTATAGATTCATATAGTGCCTCTACGGACTCATCATTGGCCACATTGGCTGTAAGACCTTTTCCATTGAAGCCAGCTGATTCTAAGTAAGTGCTAATCTTGGTGGCACCTGTATCGGTTGTAGCTGTCCCAATTACTGTGTAGCCCTGTTTTGCTAAATCTAATGCTATCGCTTTGCCAATACCGCGACTGGCACCTGTGACCAACGCTATTTTCCCGTCACTCATCTAGACTCTCTCTACTCATCGGACGATTATTTAAATTTTCTTGCAAGCTAACCAGACAATTCTAAGATAGCGCTATCGAAATTAGTCGCATCATCACTTCCAAAACATTGGATTTCTGGTTCGATACGCCTTATCAAACCGCTAAGTACTTTTCCTGGCCCACATTCAACCACCTTATGGACACCATTTTTATACATTAGTTGCACGCTCTCGACCCAAAGTACTGGTTCGTAAAGCTGCTTTACGAGATTTTGCTTAATTTGTTGCGGCTGCTCACTTATTTCTGCGTTAACGTTTTGCACTACAGCGATCTTGGGGGTTTGGATTCTGATATTGTTAAGTTCCCTCTCTAACCTTTCAGCTGCAGGGCGCATAAGTGCGCAGTGCGAAGGCACGCTAACATTAAGAGGTAGTGCTCTTTTTGCTCCAGCTTCTTTACATAGTTCAATAGCCCTTTCAACTGCAGCCGCTTCACCGGCAATAACGGTTTGCCCCGGGGAATTAAAATTTGCAGCTGATACGACGCCGACTTGCTGCGCTTCACTGCAAATTTGATGTAGTTTTAGAGTTTTAAGGCCGACAATAGCAGCCATCTTCCCTTCCCCCGCGGGAACCGCTGACTGCATGAATTGACCTCTTAGATGAACAATATTTGTGGCCTCTTGAAAATTGATTGCACCTGCGCAAACCAATGCAGAGTATTCACCCAAACTATGCCCAATCAAAATAGAAGGTCGAAGCTGGGAGAGTGACTCCCACAACCTCCAAATCGCTACTGAGGCAGCAAGTAGTGCAGGTTGAGTGATATCAGTCTGATCTAAAGTATTTTGGCCATCGAGTTGTGTGATCTCCCAAAGATCCTGACCTAGCACCTCAGAAGCTTCTGCAAATGTAGCCTTAATAACGGGAGATCGCTCCGCTAGCGTTGCCAGCATCCCCAGCTTTTGTGAACCCTGTCCAGGAAATACGAATCCAAATTTTTGCATGCAAAACCTGTTAAGTTAATCGTGGAAACCAACTGTTATCCAATTCTTATGACGTTAGCAATATTTATGCGTAATCAACTTTTATAATGACGCTGATCTTTTGGCCAATCAAGTGAAGCATAATGTTTTTAGCTTTAATGACAATTCAATGAGTTGTGCTATTACGACCCATGTGAGGTCTCGGTATCATTGCTTTGAAGATACTGCATGAAGTGGGTTTATTATCAGACATTAACGTATATGTCTGGTTTGCGTCGCTAACCAAAATGCTAGACAGATCAGGGGAATTAACTAGCGCATATATCAAAGCGGGGGCTATTAAGTTGACACCGCTCTCTCCGCGCAGTTTTAATTATTAAGCGTTTACGGCGCTCGAACTTATTCGTCGCCAAGGTCCAAAACTTTTTTGCCTTTATAAAAACCATCCGCAGTCATGTGATGGCGACGATGCACTTCACCGGTAGTTTTGTCAGTAGATAAAGTAGGTCCTGAAAGTGAGTCATGTGTACGCCGTTGATTTCGTCTTGAACGAGTCACTTTACTTTTTTGAACAGCCATTTGAAGCTCCTGGATGTATCTCTATATTATTATATATCAATAATTTAAGTTTTATTTTTTAAGTTCTTGAGCACCGAAAAGGGGCTCTCTTTCAAGGAAGCCTGTGAAGACCTATCGATTGATAGTTCTACCCTTTTATACTCTAACTTCTCTAAGCAATCTTTAGTTTCGTGAAAATTCACTATTGGCATGCATAGCATAAGTTGCTCATCAACCACTTCAGACAGCAGCAGCTTAAATTCGCTGCAGATCCAAGGGTCAAGCTCTGGACCTAGGTTCACTGCTGCGCTTTCTTTCTCTAGTAACACCAAGCTTATGTCGTCCTTTAGATAAATGGCTAAAGGCTCCAAACATCGCTGACACGTGACTTCTACTTGGGCAGATATGCTTCCCTTAATAATCCGCTGCCTTGAATCATTAACTGAAAAATAAAGGGTTATCTCCACAATTCCTTGGTCGTTTGCCAAAGACTCTTTAAATCTTGGTAAACTTTGTAAACTAACAGTCCCTGTAAGTTCTTCATGCTGGAGGAATACCTTGCGCGTATCTACATAAGCTGGAATTTGGCTCTCCGACATAGGCGCGCAATAATAGGCCCAGAGGCAGCTGGTGTCAAAAATATTTATGCAAGATAACACTGTAATTTATTCAATTAAATAATTGATTTTATTAATTATTATAAAATTCGTTTATAACTCTCTGAAAGTATTTATCTAAAGGCGCTTCTACTTCTAGGGTTCCGTGTGTAACAGGGTCAGGAAAGCGAATTCTTGCCGCATGCAAACACAGTTTGCTAACCCGCTTAAACATGTTTTCAGAACCTTTTGGGCCATATTTTAAATCACCGATAATTGGGTGACCTGCATACTGACAATGCACCCTAATCTGATGAGTACGACCGGTGACTGGGGTAGCCTCGAGCAAACTCGCCCCCTGAAACCTTTCTAAACACTTAAAAAGGGTTTTTGAGCTTTTGCCATCAGTACTGACCTTAACTATCCGTTCCCCGGAATTAAGCTGATTTTTCTTGAGAGGGGCGTCTATAGCCAGCAAGTCTTGCGGCCATTCACCGTGCACCAGAGCAAGGTAGGTTTTACCTACGGCATTTTTTTGAAACTCACCCTGTATTTTCTTTAAAAAACTGCCTGTTTTGGCAATTACGAGACAACCAGAAGTGTCACGGTCGAGCCGATGAGCAAGTTCTAGATGAGACCATTCCTTCTTAATTTGACGCATGGCTTCTATTAACCCAAGTCGCACACCGCTTCCCCCATGTACAGATAATCCGGCGGGTTTGTTCAAAACTATCACCATGTCCGACTCCAATAGAATATTATTGGTCAACAACTCGCTTAATCCTGGGGTAATACTCTTCGATGAAATTTCTTTAACATTGCTCACAGGAGGTATGCGGATATTATCCCCGAGGCTTAGCTTAGTATCTGGTTTGCAGCGCTTCTTATTTACGCGAACTTCGCCTCTGCGGATTAATCTGTAAATACGCGACCTAGGAACACCCTTTAATTCTCGAATTAGGAAATTATCTAGTCTTTGTCCATCATGACGTTCCGTGATGGGGACTAATTGAACTTGGTCGGTGGAAGCCACTAGTATAATTTACTCAAAGTAATGCAAGAAACGAGCAGTTGGATAAATTTTAATCAGCACAAATTATTGTCAATATGTACTGCTATTAAAAATTGAATTACAAAAAACTAACAAGCCCATTGTACTTCAATCTGTTTCGATCAAGATGGTGTACAATCCTCTGAATTTTCAATCTGGCACCATTTTATCTTTCAATGAAGGTAACCTTCAAACAACTACTAAATCTGCAAGTGGGCGCTGCCATTAGCGAATGCTCAGGGGTAGAAAACTGCAACGGTAACGTGATCACCGCCTCAAAGCCGGAGTTCGGCGACTATCAAGCTAATGGGATAATGGCGGTCGCAAAACAGCTCAGCCGAAACCCACGAGAACTCGCGCAGCAAGTTGTTCAGCATCTAAACGCCCTTGAAAATAATATTGTGGAATCGTATGACATAGCTGGTCCCGGGTTCATAAATATACGCCTCAGTAATGTCGCTCTGCTGAGCATAGCGAACGTTGCTCTATTAAAGCCAGAAACTTTGGTAAGTCGCGTAGCATCACCAGCAACCATTGTAGTCGATTATTCCTCTCCGAACCTTGCTAAGGAAATGCACGTTGGTCACTTACGTGGGACTATCATAGGCGATAGCTTGGTACGTGTTATGGAAAAAGTAGGCCACAAAATAATTAGACAGAATCATGTGGGAGACTGGGGAACGCAGTTTGGAATGCTGATAGCTTTTATGCAAGACCTGCAGAAACAAAAAGCTGGAGAATTACCCCAGCAACTTTCTGATTTAGAGCAATTTTATCGCGCAGCAAAAAATAAATTTGACGCTGATCCGGATTTTGCCGACGAGGCTCGACAGAGCGTAGTCAAACTACAGAGTGGAGACCCTGGCTATGAGCAAGTCTGGCTTCAGTTTATTGAGGAGTCACTTACTCACTGCGAAGAAATATATGACAAGTTAAACATTACTTTAACCCGAGATGATCTTGATGCTGAAAGTCGTTACAACGATGATCTGGAAGGGATTACTGAATTACTTGATAGCAAAGGACTGCTATCCGAATCAGATGGTGCCAAATGTGTTTTTTTATCAGAATTCGTAGGCAAAGATGGCAATCCGCTGCCAGTCATTATTCAAAAATCTGATGGGGGCTACTTATACTCCACTACTGATTTGGCCGCGATCAAATTTCGCTCTGAAGAACTTGATGCTGACCGTTCTTTGTACGTGGTTGATGCACGCCAATCTCTGCATTTTCAACAAGTATTTGCGGTATCGAAGTCTGCACAATTAACTTCTGATAAGATTTCTTTAGAGCATATCGCTTACGGCACGATGATGGGGGGTGATGGCACGCCGTTCAAAACTCGTTCAGGCGATACAGTAAAGTTAATTGATTTGCTGGATGAATCCGTCCGTCGGGCATATGAGTTAGTTACAGAGAAGAATCCTGGGCTTGATGAAGAGCTACGTTTATCCATAGCAAAAAAAGTAGGGATCGCATCTGTGAAATATGCAGACCTCTCCAAAAACAGGACCTCAGATTACATTTTTGACTGGTCTATGATGCTCTCATTCGAAGGTAATACCGCGCCTTACTTGATGTATGCCTACGCACGAATTAAAAGTATTTTACGTAAAGAAGAAGCGGAGAATTTTGAAGAAGAAATTAAATCTATCGACGAAAATGAAGAACGCTTATTGATTTTAAAGATACTCCAGTTTTCGGAAATAATTCACGCAGTTAGTGAAGACTGTTTCCCTAACCAACTCTGTAATTACTTGTATGAATTAGCTGGTTTATTTATGCGCTTTTATGAAGTTTGCCCGATCTTGAAAAGCGACTCCCTAAAAAGAAACTCAAGACTTTCACTTGCGAAGTTAACTGCCACAACCCTCCAGCAAGGGCTCGATTTACTTGGTATAGAAACCCTTGAACGCATGTAGGTTGCCTATCCAACGCTTACCCTGTTAGTTGCATTAGCAATTTATTCAAACGCGCTGAGAAGTCTCCCGGATCTTCTAATTGCCCTCCGTCAGCTAGATTCGCCTGACCGAAAAGGATTGATACCAAATCGGCGAAGCGCTCCTCATCAGCCTCTTTATCTAGCTTTGCAACTAGCGGGTGCTCAGGATTTACTTCAAAAATTGGCTTAGATTCTGGCACTGCTTGCCCTGATGCCTCCATAATTTTACGCATTTGAGAACCCATGTCATGCTCATCTATAGCAAGACATGCCGGAGAATCAGTAAGCCTGTGGGTTATTCGAACTTCTTTAACTCTTTCACCTAATATATCTTGTATACGAGTCACAAGGTCAGAAAATTCCTTTTCAGTTTTTTCTTTTTGTTTCTTATCGTCTTTGTCTTCTAAAGTTCCAAGGTCAAGCTCGCCTCTTGCTATATCTTGGAATTGTTTCCCATCAAAATCCTGAAGATGCCCCATCATCCATTCATCAATACGGTCATGCATCAAAATTACTTCGATGCCCTTCTTACGGAATATCTCAAGCAGCGGGCTATTCTGTGCAGCTTTTAGAGAATCAGCGGCTAGATAATAAATTTTCTCCTGCCCTTCTTGCATGCGGGCGATATATTCTTCGAGTCCTTCCTCTTGATTCTCAGATTCAGAATTTGTTGTTGTGAATTGTAATAATTTGGCAATTTTTTCTTTGTTAGTGAAATCCTCTGCTGGACCCTCTTTAAGAGCTTGCCCAAACTGATCCCAGAAATTATTGTATTTTTCTTTATCTTTTTTACGCAGTTTTACCAGCATATCCAGAGCGCGCTTGGTCAAAGCACTGCGCATTGAGTCCACGACAGGATCTTTTTGAAGTATTTCTCTGGAAACGTTCAAGGAAATATCATTTGAGTCAACTACACCTTTCATGAAGCGCAAATATAATGGCATGAACTGCTCAGCATCATCCATAATAAACACACGCTGCACATAAAGTTTTAAGCCTCTAGCTGCATCTCTATTCCATAAATCAAAAGGTGCTCGACCCGGAATATATAAAAGACTTGTGTATTCTAGTTTTCCTTCTACTTTATTATGACTCCATTGAATAGGGTCTTCAAAATCATGACTGATGTGTTTGTAGAATTCTTTGTACTCTTTAGCTTTGACGTTAGCCCGAGAACGAGTCCATAAAGCTTTTGCATCATTTACAGATTCGTACTCTACTTCCTTTGTATCTGCTTTCTCGTCCTCAGTGGAGCCCTCTGCGGGAATAATCTCTTTCGCCATCATCACAGGGATGGAAATGTGGTCTGCATACTTCTTTACTATACTTCTTAAGCGATATTTCTCAGCAAATTCTTTGTCATCATCCTTCAAATATAATGTGACTTCAGTGCCTCTATGTTCTTTGGTAGAGCTTTCTATGGAGTATTCCGCCTCACCTTTTGATCTCCATAAAGTAGCCGTTTTGGTTTTTGTACCAGCTTTTCGAGTGAGAACCTGAACTTCATCGGCGACTATAAAAGCGGAGTAAAAACCTACTCCAAACTGACCTATGAGTTGAGAGTCTTTTTGCTGATCTCCAGAAAGAGATTCAAGAAATTGTGCAGTGCCTGACTTAGCGATTGTGCCGAGATTGGAAATCACTTCTTTTTTGTTCATTCCAATGCCATTGTCAGAAATAGTTATGGTTTTCATTTTCTCATCAAAATCAATTTGCACTTTAAGATCAGAATCTTCACCAAGTAGCTCTCCGTTAGACAGCGCCTCAAACCGCAGTTTGTCCGCAGCATCCGAAGCATTAGATATTAGCTCTCTAAGGAATATCTCTTTGTTACTGTAAAGAGAATGAATCATTAGATGCAGTAATTGCTTCGCCTCTGTTTCGAAACCCCGTGTTTCAGCTTTGGTACTTGCATTCATTTTCTTACTCCATCAAATTCTTAGCGAAAAAAAACCTGACTATTAATCAATAGACAGGCTTTTTATAAGGCCATTTCCTAGAAATTCAAGCGCTTAGCGCGCTAATTCTGTGAAAAACTATTCCAATAGTGAAGGATATGGTCGATAGAAATCAATCGCATCGGCTTTCCTTTCTTCAATTATCGTAAACCGCTCTTCAGTGCTATCAATGAACCGTATGTAGTCGTTAGCGCTTCTTTGTTCGGACTCACTACCAGCATCAGCTGAGTCAACTGCCGCGTTACGAGCTCCTTCAAAGTCATCTAACTCTATTAAAGACCGCGCTAAAAAAAGCAGAGTGTCGGCACTATTGCTCAACTCACCTTTATCTACGGCCATCTGAAATGCATCAGCAGCATCCTGATAATTCGCCAACGCATAATGTATGTAGCCATATGTATCGTAGCCATCGCCGCTGTCAGACATTTCTGCCACCCGGCGAGCTGGCCCTAAAGCTCCTTCGAAGTCCGCACCAATCAAATGCATCTGCGCAAGTGTTACAAGGTTGTCTTCAGTTTCTTCAACAATTTGCTTTTCCATTCCATCCACGATTATTTTGGATCCACTTAAAGGGACGTCGATTCCACCCATAGATTGACCCAAATTAAGAAAGCGGTTTTCGTCCTCTATCATTCCTTTGAGGTAGGCGACATTAAGTGAACGTACTCTTCTTTCCTCATCATCAAGACCTGAATAGATTGCGCTTAGATTCATCCAATCTGTTTGATTATCAAACAACATAATCATCGTTTTGGTGAGTTCTAGAGCGTTTGGGAAGTCCTCTAATGTAAAGTAAAGTCCATTGAGGTATGAGTAATCGTCTCGGCCTAGCGGGAACTCTTGCGGCTCTGCTGGCTGAAGAACTCCATCCACTTCTACTGGCAGCAGGCTCTCCTCATAGCGCTGCAACAACAATTCCATATAGTCTATCCAATAAGGTAAAGCTTCAGTAAATTCATCAGCCTGGTAATGAGCATATGATAGGCCCCGATATACAATATCATCCTCTACAAGGGAGGCTTCTCGCCAGAGCCCATAGTACAGTATAGAGTCTTGCCATAGTTCCTCTGCAGCAGTCAATTGGCCGAGCGACTTAAGAGTTCGTAGTCTTGTATCCTCGCGCAACGCTTCGATTTCAAGTAACTGCTTAAAGGTATTTATCGCTTCAGGATAATTTTCTAGCGTTAACCAATAATTAGTGTAAAAGTTTAAGACTGTCTGCTTTTCGAAGTCATTCATGCGCTCCCAGCGTCGGTCGTAAAGTTCGTCTAGTTCAAGCTTCGCAGCAGCTAGATCAGGTTCGTCTTCCTCATCCTCCGGTTGCATCAGTTCCTGTATTGAACTAATAGCACGCATGACTTGCGGGCCTAGGGTACCCGAAGTGCGCGCTTGAGGCGGTGCGCGCTGTTCTTCGCCTGCCAATACGATTTGCTGAGGCAGAACTGGTATTGCTAAGACAACTGCAAGAAAGCCTAGCTTTAGTCTACTAATTATAGTCATATTTAGTTGTCCTCAAGCTGATATCTAAAGAGATATTGGACACCGTCAACATTTACACCCTCGCCGTCAACTACACGAGGCTGGAATTTGAACCGAGCCGCAGCGCGGAGTGATGAGCGATCAAATATATTGGTCGGTTCAGCATCCACTACTTGAATCGACTCCTCGACTACGTTGCCGAGACCATCGACAGTAAAACTTACTAAACACCAGCCTTGTATGCCTCGTTGGGCAGCCCTTGTTGGGTATTGTGGTGCTATCGCGACCAATGGGAGGTAATCGCCATCGGTAGCAGCGATTGATGCGTTGGACAACTGTAGTCCGGTATCCAGCTCGACAGAGGCCCTTTGGATATTTAAAGCTGGCCCAGAATCAAGATTCGTCTGTCGTTCTTGGATCTCCGGCTGCTCTTGAACCACCTCTTCAATTGGTTCGGGTTTATCGATTTCCTCAATAACTTCAAGTTCGATTTCCGGCATTGTTGCATCAACAATCTTGACTACAGAGATGCGCTCATCGAACGCCTCTCCAGTTGCAATCAAAAACTGCATAAAATAAAACAGGCCAAGTGTGATACCACCGGCCATTGCCATAGAAAGTGCCCATCTGACAAATATCATTATTCTAAGCCTCCGCCGAAATACTAACGTCGTCTATATTAGCTTCACGTGCTGCTTCCAGTATTAGCATCACCTGCTCGTTATTCGAGTTTTGGTCAGCTTGAATTATAATTGCAGAGTTTGGCGCATCTGCTAAACGCAGTTCAAAACGTGACCGAATGAAGCGTGGGTCTATCTGGTCACCATCAATCCAGATATCGCCCGCTGGCCCAACAGCAATTAGAATTAAGTCCCCAGATGTATCTTCTACTGTAGAAGCTTCTGGTTTGGACACATCAATTCCAGCCTCTGTGACAAAGACAGAAGTTACGATAAAAAAGATAAGAAGAATGAAGACTACATCAAGCATCGGAGTGAGATCGATCTCTCCTGCCTCATCTTGTCCCTTCTTTTTCATTATTCCTGATTTCATTTTAGTAAGCCCTTATTTTCGCCCTGGATCCCTAATTAGAAAGCGGTAAATTGTCTTCAAGTAGTTCTATGTCTCGATCGACTTTAGACTTGAGATAGTTGAAGGCAAAAATACCAGAGATGGCACCGACCATGCCGGCCATGGTGGGAATCGTCGCTTTAGAGACACCACCTGCCATTGATTTTGCGTCACCGCCACCGCTAACCGCCATCACGAAGAAAACTTCGATCATGCCTGTTACTGTGCCGATCAGCCCTAACAGAGGGCAGATTGTAACTAACACTTCAATGATAGGAAGTGTATTTCTGACGTCCAATGAGATCTTTGAAATCATCATGGTCCGAATCTGGTGAGCGCTCCATGATTTAGTATCTTTTCGCGCGTTCCAGTCTGCCAGTGTGTTTTTTACATTCTTTTTATGAGTCGTATTTAGATACCATACTCTTTCAAAAACTAACGACCACTTAATCAGGAGGAGCCAGGCAATTACCCAAAGTACCGGCCCGCCCCTCTGCATGAAGGTATTTACAGCATCTAGGATATCCAAAAATGCAAAATACATGTCATTCTCCTTCTGAAATTAAGACCGACTATTCGCGATTTGTTCTGCCTTTTGCGCGATCATACCGGTCGCCTGCTCTTCCAAAACATGAATGATGTTATCGCTTCGACTCTTCACAACCGTGTGCATAAAAATGGTCGGAATAGCTACAACAATACCTAGTACTGTAGTCATCAAGGCTTGAGAAATACCCCCTGCCATAATGGTTGGATCACCAGCACCATAAACTGTAATTTGCTGGAATACTTGAATCATACCGGTAACGGTCCCCAGGAGCCCCCCTAACGGTGCGATTGTGGCAATCATCTTAATTAGTGTAAGCATACTTTCAAGTCGTGGTGTCTCTTGCAGAATTGCCTCACCCAGCTTTAATTCTAGAGTCTCAGTATCTGCGCCAGGATTATTTTCAGCCACTAATAAAACTCGACCAAGTGGATTGTTCTTCGCGGGCTTATCTCTCTTTAATTGTCCTCGAACTTTAATTGACGTCAGGCTCAACATTAAGAGGCGGAGAAAGCCAATTAAAATACCAACAATACCAACACCGATGATGATAAACCCGATAACACCAGAGTTGTTGCGAACTTGCTCTTCAACTGTTGGGAAATTAACGAGGTTAGCCATTACCTGCCCGCCTACACCACCAGTTGGATCTATTCCGACTTTAGTGAAGCCTGCGGATGAACTTTGCAAACTTGCGGCGCCGCTCATGATGGATGCATCTGGTTGTCTTGGCAAAACTTGCAAATGGCCAATATCACCGCTGTAACTTAAGTACTCGCCTTCAGAAACAGCATTGAAGGCGCCAACTCTGACAACACTTCTGTTTGCTGTGTCACCATTTGGTAGGGTTACGTCAGCGTTAAATGAAACAACCCTACCTGATTCGGTAAGCTCCTGATGCATGAAGAACCAGAACCGCTCCATTTCTTCGACATTAAGTTGTTCTACCGTCGAACCAGCTCTTGCAATAATTTCTTCCAACTGCCCGGTTCTGCCTGAGTGTTGCGAGCTAATAAGAGAGTTTTGAAAATTACTTAAGAAGTCTCCAGCTACTCCCTGCAAAGTACCAAACAATTCATTTAAATCACCACGTCGATCTCTGAGGATCTCACGTTTGTCAGCAAGAATTATTTGATTTGCTTCGAACTCATCACTCAAGGCATCTGAATCAGTTTCCTCAGTAGTGATTCGCTGGTTAGTTGTATCAAGAATCTCTTGCTGTCGTGCCGCATTCTGTTCGAATTCCTGAACACGAGCTTGATATTCTTCTGATTCAGCAACACGATCGTTCTCTACAAGATCAAGCAAGTTTGCGAGCGAAGTTGCCTGGCCTGCAACTTGAACAGAAGCCATGGATAAAACAAGAGCCGTTAAGAGGCTTGTGATATTTATTAATTGTTTCACTGTGCTGCCTCCGGTGCTAATACTGGTAATTCAATTATGCGTGGTGCATCAAGCTGAGATGCAACGCGAATAGCTGTTTGCACCTGTGTTCTGTAATCACCAGCTGGGAGTGGGGCCCAGTTGCGCGCGCGGTTGTCCCATGCGCCTGTCTCTTGACGATCAGTGGTTTGATAAAGCAGTGCCACTCTTCCAATACGGGCGATATTAACGTCGCGGTCTGCGCCATTGAGCGTAATCGTGTCCGGGTAAGTTTCGATAGTTCGTCCATACGAAGTTTCCGTTTGGTACATAACTAGTACCTGACGAAATTTCTCCGCGATAGACACGTCTGGGTTGTCTATCGCATCTCTGGCGAATTGCAGCCTGTTCCCCCTTTCATTGACATGGAAGGGGTAGTCAAGTTCGATAAACTGCTCGAGACTGGAGATCATTTTTTCCATTAATAGAGGAATGCCTTGCGTGATAGCTTCAACCCCAGCAATAGATTCGTCGAGGGTAGCGATTTGTTCTACCTGACCAGAAATTTGCTTGCGCCAGCCTGCATTTAGTACCAGCAAGGTTTCCAGAGTGTCATTCGAACGCTTAAATTCTTCAAAATTTGAGCTAGCACTATTTTGGAGCCTAGAAATTTCTTCTTGCGCTTCTGCAGATGCCTCGTACTTCTGTGCAACGACATCCATTGCTTGATCAATAACGTCACTATTGATAAGGATTTCCGCTGCTTGCGAAACTCCTACTAAGCATGTCGTGAGCAGTGCCAGAGCAGACATGCCCACCTTGTTAATTCGACGGTTATTCATGTGCCATCCTATTGTTTTATTAATAATTCCGGTCAATCTAGATATGTAAGCAGAGTTCCTGCTGTAGCTAGCGAGACGCGAATAACTATACTTTATTGTTCTTCCTTTTAAACCCTAACTGCCCAAGTGTTCCGTGATTTTTCACATCGCTTGGAGGTGGCAGTTTTCCCTGAAAATACGAGCCAACAGTTACCGTTCTACTCAATTTTTAACAAATTGAGAAGCTTTGTAACTCTCGGCACAACTATGCCATTTAGAAAAAATCTAAATGCCGAACAGTCCCTGAAATTGAGCGTCTTAAGCCAAATTTGCGCCTAAGCCTATCACACTACCTTAAGTTATTTGAACCTTTTGCTGGGCAAAAGTTCGACTAAAAAGCAGTCGGATAACATATCTGAAGTTTTGGACACACCCGGAACAGGTTAGGCTATAAAAGCGCTACCAGCCCGTGATTTCACCGAGCCCATCGCCAATATCTGCAAGACTGCGAACTGTTTTTACGCCAGCATCATTCAATGCTGCAAATTTCTCATCTGCTGTACCTTTGCCACCAGAAATGATTGCGCCAGCATGACCCATTCTCTTACCAGGGGGTGCAGTAACACCAGCTATGTACGCTACCACCGGTTTGGTAACATTAGATTTGATGAAAGCCGCAGCCTCTTCTTCTGCTGTACCTCCAATTTCACCAATCATTACAATCGCTTCCGTTTGTTCGTCAGATTCAAACATGCTCAAGATATCGATGAAGTTGGAACCTGGTATTGGGTCCCCACCTATACCGACACAGGAAGACTGACCAAAACCATGATCTGTAGTCTGCTTTACCGCCTCGTAAGTTAGCGTTCCGGATCGTGAGACGATGCCAACTTTACCTGGCAAATGAATATGACCTGGCATGATACCGATTTTACATTCTCCAGGCGTAATTACTCCTGGACAGTTCGGCCCGATTAAGCGAACTCCTGCGTGATCACATTTTTCTTTGGCTATAAGCATATCGAGGGTTGGAATCCCTTCGGTAATGCACACTATTAGCTTAATTCCGGCATCAACTGCTTCAAGAATTGAGTCTTTACAAAAGGCCGCCGGGACGTAAATCACTGTTGCGTCGGCATGCGTCTTTTTGACAGCATCTCGAACAGTGTTAAATACAGGTAATTCAAGATGTGTCTGACCACCCTTTCCGGGAGTGACGCCACCAACCATTTGTGTTCCATATTCGATTGATTGCTTTGAATGGAAGGTGCCCTGAGATCCTGTAAACCCCTGACAGATTACTTTTGTTTGTTTGTTGATCAAAATGCTCATTAATTGCCCCCGGCCGCAGTTACAACCTTTTCAGCCGCATCCGCAAGACTGTGAGCCGCGATTATGTTCAGGCTACTTTTACCCAATACCTCTCTACCAATATCCGCATTGTTGCCCTCCAAACGCACAACTACGGGCACTTCGACGCCGACTTCTTCAACCGCCCCAATAACCCCTTCTGCAATTAAATCGCAGCGGACAATACCACCAAAAATATTGACCAATACGGCAACCACATTTTCATCTGACAAGATTAACTTAAATGCTTCAGTAACGCGCTCCTTGGTAGCACCTCCTCCTACATCGAGAAAGTTGGCTGGACTGCCGCCAAATAGTTGTACGATATCCATTGTGCCCATTGCCAGGCCAGCACCATTCACCATGCAACCGATGTTCCCATCTAACGCTACGTAATTTAGATCCCACTGTGCGGCCTGCACTTCCCTGTCGTCTTCTTGAGAGGGGTCATGCATTTCACGCAATTTTGGTTGACGATAAAGCGCATTACCATCTATGTTAATTTTTCCATCAAGACAAAGAATGTTTCCTTCTGATGTAATAACTAAAGGATTAATCTCAAGAAGTGCCAAATCAAAATCAGCAAATAATTTAGCAAGACCTAAAAACAGTGCGGTAAATTGCTTTATCTGATCCCCTCCTAAGCCTAATCGAAAAGCGAGATCCCTGCCCTGATAGGCTTGCGGTCCAGCAAGTGGGTCTATGGCAACTTTTAAAATTTTCTCAGGTGTCTCGGCAGCTACCTGTTCAATTTCTACCCCTCCTTCTACAGACGCCATAAAAACTAACCGCCTGGTTGAACGATCAATAACAGCGCCCAAATAAAGCTCTTTTTCTATGTTCGAGCATTCCTCGACAAAAACTTTGGAAACCGGCTGACCAGTTGTATCCGTTTGGTAAGTCACCATATTCTTACCTAGCCATTTTTCGGCAAACACTATTGCTTCTTCAGCTGTGTCTACAAGCAGAACACCCCCAGCTTTTCCCCGACCTCCAGCATGCACTTGAGCTTTGATAACCCATTTATCACCCCCGATTTCCTTAATCGCATCCGCAACCTTATCAGCAGAGTCTACTGCGATTCCTTTAGATACAGGCAACCCGTATTCGGCAAATAATTGTTTCGCCTGATATTCATGTAAATTCATTTGAGCTCCAAGTCTGCGGATTTTTTAATTTATTTTTATTTAGATAATTCTGGTAATCCTATTTCCGCCGCTTTCTATTACTAATGTGTATCGCATGACCATTTGCTGCCAAGGCCGCTTCATGAACCCCCTCTGATAAAGAGGGGTGGGAAAACATTGTCAACCCTAGGTCTTCGGCGCTAGCACTGAACTCCATTGCAATCACTACTTGCTGTAACAAATCTGCAGCACTAGCACCAATAATATGACAGCCCAAAATCCGATCGGTTTGAGCATCAGCCAGGATTTTGATTAACCCATCTGAGTCATTGGCTGCAAGCGCCCGTCCACTCGCAGCGAAAGGAAATACTCCTATATTGTAGTCGATACCAGATGTCGCCAGCTCTTCTTCGTTTTTGCCTATCCAGGCAACCTCAGGATGTGTGTAGATTACGGAGGGGACAAGATCGTAATTCACCTGCATCT